>Ga0307517_10007199_pt1 | contig 16290 bp, 15 predicted proteins | sample 23_EM_MG_FD_194515 | JGI IMG/M metagenome (GOLD analysis project Ga0307517, IMG submission 194515) | Populus trichocarpa ectomycorrhiza microbial communities from riparian zone in the Pacific Northwest, United States - 23_EM | ecosystem: Host-associated > Plants > Roots > Unclassified | place... | reverse complement strand
CATCTGCGAGGATGACACCATCAACAACGAAGGAACATACACCGTCGACCACAATGATTTTTCTCTCATGCTACTAGACCGTCCCCACATTGCGAATTATGTGCGCCGTATCCGTGTTTTTATGTCAAGGATATGCGCCTTCGAGGTCCAAGCTCAAGTTTCATCCATCCTGTCAAATCTTTCTCAAATCGAATCGATTGCGCTCAGTGCATATCGTCATTCATGGAATAAGCTGGATCCCATGTTCCGCACGGCTATTCAAAATAGTATCCGATTGCCCTCTGTAAAAGAAGTTGAAATACGGTTCTTCGATTCCTTTCCGCTCGATGTTTTCGACGATTGCAAGAATCTCAGACGCTTGGTACTCGTCGGCGAATGCACTGGTGGTGAGACTGTAGCCGAGTTACCTCGCCTACGTTCCCTTGGTGTCGAGACTCAGCGCGATATGACAAAATTAGTCTCATGGATGAAGAATTTCACCTTGGATTCCTTGTCGCTTCACTTGAACAGTCCTACGGACTTACCCCGATCCCGAACCCTAATCGAAGCCTGTTCCGCTACCCTGGTCAACCTAGAACTCGATCATATTATTTCGGGTGAGTTATGGTCTTTTTATTTAACGGGAAGTACTTGATGATGATGATCCAGATTCGTTTCGGAACTCCACATACCCCACCTTCCCAGGTCTCCAACTTCCCCTCCTAGATCAAATCATTATCAATTCTCATTTGCAAGTTGAGAATGGGGATTACTACTCCTCTCTTCCTCTTATCGCACCCTTTCTCTACTCCATACCAAGCCCTCGGGCACACCCCATTCGCCTTTGTCTTAACTTCCTAATTGTAAGCACCGCAGCCCAATTCCAATCATCTTCTGACCTTGATTGGTCTGACATCGCTGCTTTCCTTGTTCTACCCATCTTCCGCCACCCCATCGAGTTCTACATCGCTTTTATTTCACTTGGAGATGTAATTCCTTCATTTAAACGAAATTCCGACTTGAAGAGGTTGCTTGAGACAGGGAAACTTGTCATTAAACAATTCTTGTAAAATAGCAATTTCTTATTCCTTTGGTAATATCTCTACTAGAACAAAAGTCGATCCCATGGCAAGAAATCTCCGAGCTAGTGTGTTTGGGATGATCAAGGTACAGACTTTTCCAAGGCATCACGTTTCGTTGACCCACTGCTATGACTTATCTGCAAATATCTTGTAGAAGATAGCTCGACTTGGGACTCGGAAACTGAACATCCTGCAGATCTGGAATCAAAGCCGTTGAATTGAAATAAAAATCCACTGGTTGAGCACTGCAGACATTCCTGTGAGGTTAACCGGTTAGGACTGATCGAGATTGCTCTTGCAGTGACAATCCCACTATTGGCTGAAAAGCCGAAAACCCCCAGGGAGCTCGATTTTCAATTTCTTTAGAGAGGATCATCTACAACAAAAATTACTTATGGCCCTCTGAACCTCTGACTCAAAAAAAAAAATGTTGGCGGTCACGTGGGCCCTGTGCGTTGATCCGAAACTCTTTGCTTTCAAATTTCTGAAAGTTTTCTGGTGGAAATCATTCATGCTGAGATGTCCTGAGCTGCGAAGATTACCCAAATCCCCAAGATTCACCTCAATTCTAGTATGGTTTTTACTCATTTATACGGAATGTGGTCAAATGACAATCATTTTGTAGTGGAGGCATCAGAGTCCTGGCTCGGTTGCTGCACTCCTGGGTGGAGGGTCTAATTCCAGCCTTCTAGACCCATTACATCCTGCAGCAACATGGAAAGCCCGTAGTTTTCCTCAGTACAAAGGAAAATATATTCTCATAAAGATATTCCCCGTGGCTTTGCTTCGAAATCCTCCAGCAATTATATACCCCTTCCGTCGCCCGTTTCTGACATGGAGCGAGAGGGTAAAGAAAACGCAAGAAGCTGGGGTCGTGGCGGTTGTAGTCAGGGGAGAGGCAAAGCTCTTTTGGAAAGACTCGGGGAGTCCCGTAGAATCCGAGCTTTTTCTTGAAGATGAGCAGGAGATGGTTCGGAGAGCACGCCTTCCTGAGTCTCGCGCGACGCCGAAAGGTTCTCTTCTTCAAGTGGCCGCAGAAAAATCGAGACGACGTGTCCCAATGTCGTTTTTCACGATGACTAGTAAAGCGAGGATGGGCTCTAAACGGTGCACAAGGCGGACAATCACACTAAGAGTCAAGGCTGCTCTCAATTTTATCGTGGCGAGGGGAGCGTATTATGGTGATGAGTCGAAGAAGAATTCCGGTTATGTGGAGGAAACTCGCACCACAGCCATGAAATTCGATGAAAACGAGGCAGAATCGATGGGAAGGGAATGGATCTTACAGGGTCTGATTTACAGCTGACTTGACCCCCTGATTTTACTAACGACCGTAATAGGTTGGTCGTATGCCTTCGCGCCGACTGTCGAGGTATATCGTATGCCGTACTCCAAACTCATTCCTATTCTGAGGGAAGCCTTGACGACCCTCAAAACTCAAGCCATAGAGTTGGAGAGCAAATGGTTTGCCACTTCTTTATTACTCGAACAGCAAATGGCATTGAAAACGAGAACACCCAGACCCCCTCAGCATGTGGACAAGGGGGATACTGCGTCGGGGACTCAAAACTCTGAACATGTGTCGAAACCACGCTTATGCAACCAGGCCATAACACGTAGGACACCACGACCGCCTCTCATTAACGCTGCCTGGAAACGCAATCTGGAAGCAGAAATGCAATTATTGGCGCGAACTCCGAAAAGTTGACGCAAGATACGCAGTCCCCCGCAGTCCCCGCTAAGAACTGTAAATAACATGCACAGCCTCCCAACTGTGAATGTCGATTACATAATGCACCTTTAAAAGTCCTTCCTTCCATCGCGCAGTCGCTCTGCCTTGAAATGGCTGCGGTCTACAGCACAATGGAGCCCCTTCCACTATATGACCGGGATCAAGTACCCCAGAGCTCGTTCGACATGCTTTTGACGAGAATTGTCGTAGCCGTATCCGGCGTGCATTCTGACCCTCGCGCAATTCTCGAAAGTTTCGTGGACAGTCGGAGGCCCCCAGCGTACAACGGACCAGAGATGCGCCATCCGCGCGAACCAATCGACCAGTATCCTCTTCCTGGGCCAGGCATAGTCGCTGGTGACTTGATGCGCGTGAAACAGCAAATCGTCAAGGAGTTTTTCAATGCCATTCAGAGAGAAGATGAAGAAGCTATCGCATTGTTAATCCAACATAACCTAGTCTCGGTCAATACCACAAGCGAAATTGGTCAAATCCCTTTGTTGGAAGCCGTATTAACGAAAAACATCACAATGGTCAAAGCATTTCTCGATTTTGGGGCAGATGCAAATAAATTCGGCGTGGTGGTAAGCAATCACTTTGCCCGGATACCGCTCACACATCCAGAGCTAATGCCAACCTCACACAGACCATTGACTACCGCAGAGCGACACGCACCCCATTGATGGTTGCCGCAGGCCTAGGGTCTCTCCCCATCGTAAAACTCCTCTTTGAAACCCCTTATTCCGCCAACGACGCTCTTGTTGCTCCAGATGGCCAGATAGCTCTGCGCCTCGCTTCTGAAAACGGCCACCGTGCAATAGTGGACTACCTCCCTTCTCGCCGCGGTGGGGGCTATCTTCGCTTTAAATTGCATAATGTCCGCAGCATTCAACGGATAAAGAATGCTCTCCACCAAATTGGGCAGGCCTTTAGGTTTTTCCTATGGCATCTGCCCAAATTTTTGGTCTGGGATACTCCGAAGCATCTTGTTGTGTTACCTGTAATGAGGTGTTGGAAATGGTGTTGGAAGAACAGACAGAAATTTGGTCTTTGGTGTAAGCATCAGATCACTGAGATGCCGAAGAGGATTGCTAGGTTTGGGAAGGCGAGTTGGGAGGTGGCAAAGAAGGTTCCAGAGGCAGTTTGGAGAGTGGCCAAGAAGGTTCCAGGAGGGGTTTGGAGGGCGGCTAAGAAGGTTCCAGGGGCAGTTTGGAGGGCGACTAAGAAGGTTCACGGGGTAGTCTGGAACGCGGTTAAGAAGACTCCAGAGGCATTTCGGAAGTTGATTAAGGAAATTTCGGAAGCCGCTAGGGTGACAGGGAAGGCGTTGTGGAGGTTTCTTACAGTGCAAATCCCGAATGCAATTCATATTGCTCTCAAGTGGACCTGGGAAGGAATCAGCTCGCTTGCACAGGCGATTGGAAATATTTTCGTCAGGATTGCTTCATTCCTGCATACCGTTTTCGAGGCAATCATTACGTTCTTGCGTAATGTGACGTTGAGTGATATCTGGAATGCGTTCTGCGATTTCCTGCAAGCAGTATTCGTCACCTTCCCTACAACTCTTTGGTCCTGGATACAGAAATTTGGGGGAGCGTCTTTCAGGATTCTGAAGACTCTTTTGGGTTCGCTCGGAGAATTTCTTTGGTGGATTGGTTACATGTTGGGGTACGTGGCGGTCTATATACCCCAGAGACTCGGGGTTATTCTGTTAACCATTGGGGGCTCTTTAGCCAAGGCCTTTTCTGAAATAAGGGTTTGGATCAATCCAAAGGGGTAATGGACTGTAAATTTTTTTGTAAAGGTCTTTTTTTGGTTGTCGGATTTACTTACTTCAAGTCGTAATGAGCATAGGATATAACATTTCAGAATTCAAGTCGGAGTTACGTCTGTCACAATATAATTCAAGTAACCTCTGAACACAGTAAGAAAGGAAGTGCTTTGACACCGGCCCCAAGATCAATTTACTGATCTGAAAGAATTCGCAGTTTTGCAGTGTCTACCGCCAAAGCCCGCTGACTTATCCAAGGCATTATGGGATGCTGGCAATGATTTTCGTTGATGATGATGATGAATTTGAAACGGGATCAGAGCCGCTAGTATTCGAATTGTCCTTGGGGACCATTGATGATATCCTGCAAATATTTGTAAAACCGAGGGTCTGAGAAACAAATTTGGGATGGGCAGATTGCAAGGAGTTTCTTCGCCAAACTGTGTTGGCCATTTAATTTTATCAGCGAGTAATAGAGGTAGGGAGTGAACGCAACTGTGAACGCAACTGTGAACCTGGTTTTCATGTAAGCGTTTTTTTGAACCACGTCACCACTTGCTCAAGAGCACCATCAAATGCCGTCTTGATCTCAGGAATGTTCAAGTTTGGACGTAAAGCGAAGCCATGCGCAGTGCCTGAAAGTCGGTACCAAATCAACGAAGAGAACAAGTAACATATTGGAACGAACCTTTATACTCCCTAAATTCGTACTCGACAAAATTTTCCTTATCCTTGCGTGACAAAAATTCTGCCTCACATTTGTCCCGTAGAGCAGTTGGGAAGAACGAGTCGTCTGTACTCAGAGTCAGAACAAAATAGTGACGATGCAGAGGATGATCTTTCCTTCAGTGCAAACCCACGAATTGGGAATCTTCATATTTTCAACCTCTTCGATTGTGAATTTTCCAGGATGGCAGATAACAACCGTGTCGAGAAGATCAGGTTTGCTCGCAAAGCGGATGCACACTGAACCTCCGTACCAGTACCTGATGACTCCTGAGATCAATGATGATCATCGATTCCGGAGTTGAAGGGCGCACCCAACAGCACCTATCTTCTCATACTTCTTTTGCTCCTTCAACTGATGGATGAACTGAGAGTGAAGTAAACGAAGTTTGCAATGGATCAAGACAAAAAAAAAAAAGAAACGCACGGCTTCCAGTCTTGGATCAACACGAGCAGGTAAGTTGTTCAGAACCGATCTAATGTTGGGTAGTGCAACCATGAAGATGAATTTTATCCACATCCACCATGATATTTTCTCCCCTGCACGTTCAGGGACATATAGAAAATTGGGAGGGATGACTGGTCTGCCTAGAAGTGGTATGTCAGACGGCACGACTTGCGGTCTCGATATGCTCACCCAAGAAGTAATCTGGGACCCAAACATCGCACCCTAATTCCTTTGCAAGCTCATCTGCAATGAACTTGCAATTTGGAAGGGCTAATCCGGAACCGTCGGTACATAACACAACCGCGTTCTTCTTTGGTACCGATGTCTCCTCCGAGTCGGAACTTGAGCTTGAAGGGGATGGTGGTGCAGGTGAAAAGTAGGTGTTGCCCAAGAATCCAGTTTCAATCGATCCCTTTAAATTTCTAGAGAAAATTGAGCCTTCCTGGCCAGACATGGCTGTAAGTAATGCAAGTCAAGACTCATCTGCTCAGTAGAGTCGATCAACAACGGCCCGGGATTGATCCGCCAATTGACACTGCTCGAAACCGCTTCGCCTTTGAACATTACATAAAATGTTCACTGGACATTCAAGTCATCTGCGACACAATCTGGAAGCATTTATCTGGTACAAGGCGATAGTATTCTGGTGCGGAAAGTCTCTGTACTTCTCTGGGCATTCCCATTGCAGTTATTCAGAAGTTGGATAGTTTGCAATCGCAATTGGTCGGTTCACTTCATTAGCACACTCGCTACGAACGTGATCACAACTTGTACATCTATTGGTGCATTCGTTTATCTTACTTGATCGCGTTTCATATTTGGAGGGACTCCTTTTCAAACATAGCTCACCCTTGACGATCGTGGTGATCTCTGGATTATCATACAGCCTCAGCATTGTCAACCTGTTGATCGCAGCTACGTTCGTTGATGTCTGTCCCGACCAAGTTCAATTACGCCCGTAATCTCAATCAGGGTGAAGGAGAGGTGGTGTCACCATTCCTCAATTCTGATTACTACGGAAGAGGACTTCGAGAGGTGAACAAGCTGGTGTTTTGACTGTACGGCCTGAAACCTGACATCACGCCAGTACCCACATGAGCTTCGGTATATTCGTACCCATTTTCCCTTGATACGGTACGAAAAATTCCGAATGAAGGGTGACTTGGATATGAAAAGGAAATCTGTTGTCTCGATTATGGCACGTTCAAGAGAAAATAATACTTGTACAATTTATGGAGTTACGAAAGCCACTCTCCAAACTCAACTGTCACTGACAGAAAACCCCTATCGCACAACACCTTCAGCTCGGGTACTCCGACCATGAGGAGGTCACTGAGAACCATGTTCAAGGTTAAAATTCGTATTTCGATGTGTTCCAAGGAACAGTGATCAACCAACAAAACGAGAGGTCTGCAGAAGTAAGGAATAGCAGTAATATCGCTCTCCGCATAAAAGGGATTTATGGCAGTTCGCAAGATGAGGCGTTTAAGTGATGGGGATGTTGCCACGAGACTGATAATGCTAGGAATGAAATAATCATTAAACACAACGGGATCTATAGAAATGACGAGATGGTGAGCTGTGTGAGTTTCTGAATGTGGGAGAGGGAAAATGGCGGGTTGGATTTTGGTAATCTGTCAACTTGAAACTTGAAGGATCCTTAATTGTTCTTATATTTAGTAATAAATTTCTCGCATAAAAGGAAACTTACTTAAGTCCAGTTCCAGCTCAATCAAATCATCAGAGTAGGTGTCGAGTAGCCCTATGAGCAGGCCAAAACCAACTTCTTGATCCAATCTGAAATTTAGAGAGCACATGTGATGGCCCATCTTTGCCCAAGATACAATCGTCGCCAAGTCCTCACTTCGAGAAAGCACGAGCGAGTCAATTTGAGGTGGAAACTGTGCGGAAGTGGACGGGGTGCAGTCCACCTGGAAGAATGATAACCTCTTCAATTGAGAGCAGGGATTGAAAACGGATAAAGGGAACCCTCCGATACATCCCATAGATACTTCGATAATACTAGGTGACCAAAGGCAATCGATAAAGGCCTTGCGGAATGTTTCGGGGAATCTCGACCACTGTACAATTGGTTCTATTACATCACCGTGACTTGACAAAGTGATTTTTTCCAATGAGGGTGTGAGCATCTGCAGGATTGATGATACCTGGTGGTGCCACCAAGAGGAGTCGCCTTCCGCTATCCGACTCGAAATATCCACAATACGAATATAGTTTGCCGCGTGTCGGTTTCTGGAGAGGTATTCGTAAAATTTAGTCACATCTCTAGACATCAAGGGGTCTCGGTTATGATTCAGGTGAATGTGATAGTACAAGTGCCTGTCGATTGCTGCACGGAGATTGGGGTCGCATATTTCTGAACATCTTTTGAGGGTGGAGAATGTGGGCTTTTCGTTGTCGAGAAAGCTGAAGATGTGGTCAAGAATTTCAAGAGGAAGGATAGGAGCTTTCCGCAAGTGGTTCTGTACAATTAAGACTCTCTGAAGATGGTAAGTATGGAAGTGAGACAAACCGTCATGGCCCAATACAAGACGCTGGTAAACAAGAAGGGTTTCGAGCTGTCTTAGATTTCAGCAAGGCGGGATCCTGACCGCCAGTTATCGCTGGTTCTAGACATAAATGGTCTCTCTCTTCAATTTGACCATATTCAAGACCCAACACTTCGCCCTCTCGACGAACTATTCATCGACCACTTTATGCAGGGTATTTTCAAACACATGAAAGGCACAGGTGAGCCGAGTCGAACTTGTGCCCAGGTGACGTTCCCGGACTCAACTGACATGTTCTTCAGCCTGAAGCGCGGCAAGGGAACATTGTTGCAACAATAAAAAGACTACCCAGAGCAAAGTTATGACCTGAGGGAAAGCAGAGAAACACGAGCGCAATAAAGAAAGGAGCATGGTCATTCCCGCCGTTTCAAAGATGTCACATTCCCAGTTCAACATGCACCAGCCATGACGGGCTTACCAATACCCCGACGAGGTCCATAAGCAAATTAGAGGAGCTGGGGAGACCTTGATGCTTCGCTTTTGTCAATATTTTACATGGTCATTCAGACGCACGTCTTGACATTTCATTAGCCATCATCATAGAAAGAAGACGGCATGGGCTACTGGCGACGATCAGAATGTTGAGAAGGAATAAATTGGGAAAAGACTTGCTGTAAGTTACTCGAGTGAAAACCAATCCTGACCCATCCTGACTTAAGGCTTGACTCGGAAAGCCATAGAAGTAGGTAATTGAATAAGGTTATTGCAAGTGGCTTCGTGTTGGGAGTTGGGTCAAAACTAACCAATCAATCCCCCACAAAATGCAGTACGAATACGCCAGATAAATCTTATCTGATTTTTAACCCCTTTCCAAGCACCATCACGATACTCAACCTCCTTCAGATGGGGGAACACCCCCATCAACCCGACAGCCATAACGTTGGACACCTCAGATTGCCTCGGCAACGCAATGCTCCCAGCGTTGATCTTCGTGACAGAACATAAAACCGATGAAGGGGTCTCGAAGCCACCATTCCCAGAATTGGCATTTACTTTGGTTATGAACGAGTTGGGGTTGAAGTGAATTTGAAGGGATGTTAACAGAGTACAACGACGGGATATGGTGTAGAGGCTGTTGAAGGTGATCTTTGAAGGAACTTTACAAGGTCGCCCGCCGATGGCCAAACAAACGAGACATGGCATCGCGTTCGTCAAGAGATCGATATCATCATCTGTCAAATCCAAGGTTTGACAGGTGGTGGAACAATCGGAGAGAAGCTGCAAGAATGTCAAGTTCTTGAACGAGAGATTGCAGGCAATAATCTGTGGGGTGATTTTGAACTTGTCTTGGCTCCGCACCAGAAATTGCTGTAAGCGTTCGTGCATCCCGCATCCCGTGGTGGTTAGTTGGAATTTCTCCATAAACTGCTCGACGTCTGGCTCCAGACACTCGACATGGATCGTGGACAAAACTGAGCATTCGGGTATTAATTTCAGCCAAGCGAGATCTCCATTGAACTCGACATCTAATACTTGGAGGCTTGGGAACACGACGTTGGGGAGAGGGTCTGGGAAATGAAGGGGGTCGACAAGCCAAAGTTCCTCCAACAATGGAAGCTGTATAACGTGACTGAGCGCAGAAGCAGATAAGGGTGCGTCAACTGCATATCTGCGGAGACGGTGGGGGTTGCACTGCATCAACAGCTGGGAGGAAGCCTCTTCCATTGAAGGCTCATCAACCAGATGTTGGACCTCGATTTTGCTGATGTCGGGTGCCATTGTGGAAAGTATCGTCAAGATTGAAGGCAAGGTGCGGCTTGCGGTGCTAATCACATCGATGGAGATAAAGGTCAATGAATGTGAGAAAAAGGATGTTATAAAGGGAAGATTTTCATCGTCGCTATTCCAAACGATGGATACGAGATTGGGAAGGAGAGGATTACGATGAGAGTAAAGTTGAAGCAGTTGAAGAGCAGCAAAGGAGATCACTTCACCCGGAGACGATACCACCAGGTGTTGGACCTTTGACGCGTACTGCTGTTGAAATCGATTCCATTCAATGCGGAGTGGGGCTCTCTTGAAAAACTATCTGGAATCGGTTAGATCCACGTCGTCTGAACCGTTGAGGAACTTGCCAGCTTTCCGTCATCAATTTCCCAAACTTCAGGAAGGAAGCATTTGACCAAGGGTGTGAGACTGGAAAGGCTTCTCCAAACCTCGCGAAGTACTGGGTCTTCTAAAGACCTGCAACATCTCGCCAAAGCGACAGCATCGGCTTTCGCATTATCCGACACAAGATTTGCGGCGATAGCACTCACAATCTCGTTGAGCGCCCAGCAGCTGTGAGCCATTGTAGGTGGCACAGTGAGCCAATGACGGTTTGTGCCAAAACCAATGGAATGCCTCGGGCCGGTCCGAGTCTGTCAAGAGTCTTCATCCGCTCAGCAAAGTCGGGAGGTGAGCGAACTTCCCTCGTACAATTTCAAAGTCCAGTTTCGAGACGCAGTATCCGGCGTCGATCCACCCACTCCCAGTAGATGAACTTCTGACCAGAGTCAATGCGGACGATATGGATGCTGACACTTCACGAATTTGCGGCGAACTGCGCCATGAGATAACTATCGTTGATTCCGACGACATTTTATTCCTAGGACTCGGAGGACAAGCCACACAAGGAGCGAAGGTTCCGGAGCCACAGCTTATTGCTGAGGCCATTGCCGCTTTTCAGGCCAAAAAAGCAAAAACAGACATACTCGCATCCTTGGACAACCCAATCGAAGCCAAGGTGATACCAGGCGTAGTAAGTTCGTCGGCTGCATTTTTCAAGTTGCCCGTCACTACGGAGCTTGCAGAGGCCTTCGCACTTGGTGACTACTCTGCCACTCGCACCGTCGTTCAAGCACACCTTCCTGCTCGACGTCTCAGCGAGGGCATGAAACCGTTAGACAAGTGCCAAATAAGGGAACGTCTCGAAAGTGAAGCGAGTTATTCCTCTCCCCATGTTTGGCTGCACCGCACCTAAAAACGCAATAGATCAAGTTCGAGAGAAGATAAAAAAGTGAGATAGTGTTCATAGGCTGATGTTCATCTCATCTACCATACTCTTTCAGAGCTTTATTCAGAAAAGTGGATGTCTTTTCCCCAACTGGAAGGTCCTCCTCAACACCAAGATCCTCAGGACCATTAGGCTATTGGTGAGTCAGTGAAGGTCGTTTATAACCGATTCGAGCCTCGAGGGTCTCTCTTCTCTACCGAATCCAGGCAATTCAAAGTGAAAGCTGACGACTTCGTAGTCTTTATCTTTTGGTCCATCCTTTCCCTTCGGCTATGTGTGTGGACAGACAACATCACCTTAAACCATTAATATCGATGAAGTGGAGAGGACCTGTCGCACATAAATACAGACATCACGATCGTGAAGATACAGGAGATTCATCTTCAGGAATAAAGAAGTACCTCCGCCGGCGGCACAGAGTTTTCGTAGTCCACAACTTCAGTGCCTGCTGAAGTGGAGGGGAAAAGATCGCCATGCGAGCCGCAGAAGGCGATTGTCACGAATCGAAGCCATTTCAGAGGGCGAATACAAAGCTGCTGGATTTCCTGTATAGGGATGGAAAGAAATGGTACATAGTGACCGCTAACTCTCTAGGATCCAAACATCTAACTGGAGAGCTATTCCGGAACCACATACATTAACACAACCGCTTTCTTCGTTTTTACCCTGACTACCTGAATTCACTCTCAACGCTTGACCAGATCTTCTCAAATCCGACGAATATTGTACATTTCCCCAAATACAAGATATGAGTTTAAAATCCAGATACACAACACATTTCATCCTAAAATTTCTCCTTCAGCATCGTTCAAGTTGGCCTCTTCATCTCCAGCGGCAGGAATAGTCACGATGGAGGGTGGTTCGCAAAGTGTACATTTCGGGTCCTTGCACCCCACCCTCAATTTCCCTTCAACGGAACAACCGACGTCCTTGTTCGTATACACCTTCAAGCCAATCACAATCGTATCGGGGCTTTCCTTGGGCACCTCGACTTTCCCTTTATCGTCTGATGCAGACGGACCCCCGGCAAGATTGGCACCAACACCTGGGCCGCCACCTCCAGGACCATCCGAGTCGTCTGAATCGGAGGAATCAGAGCTGGACGAGTCATCATCCTTATTATTGCCACCATCATCAGGCCTTTTTTCAAATGATTGTTGTCCCTGTGCCACTTTGTCTGCCCTTTTCGCCTTTGGTTTTTCTTCCTTGTCTCCCTTTGGTGGTTTTTCTGCCTTCCCTCCTTTACCCTTCGTTACCGGTTTGGTATGATGATCAGGTTCTTCATCAATGTCTTCATAGGAGTCGTCACCATCGTCCTCATAAACTTCGGATTGTAAGTCAAGATCGATGGCCTCTTCCAAGGTCAGCGGAATATATGGTTGGTGTTGCCTTGGAAAGAATAGGACGTCAGTTTCGAGTTTCAACTCCAAAGACAGATCTTACTGGAAATTGAAGTCTATCCGAAGTACATCAGTTATGAATAACAAATTAAGAAATGGAAACTCACTTGAAACAACTGATTTGCTAATGGCACGCGCAGTCATGATTTTCGATAACTTCCTTAGCTCGTTGTCATCAACCATTTCTTCTTCACCACCCTGTAAAAGGAGCATAGGCATACATCAAATTCACCAGTCAAGATATCCACGAACCTGATATGGCGCCAAGGTTCGATCAAGCCTGACATAAACAAGGTAAGTCCCTTCTTCCAACTTGGCCTCGAGATTGACACTTCGTGTGTAGAGGTAGGAGTGATTGGATGAAGCAATAGGCGTTTTCTCTCCCTCTCTGACGAGACTGAAATCAATTGTCCAGTTGGCACGTCCGCGAAGATCACGGAAGTAACGGTCATCGAGCTTTGACAGGACGATCATAGCTTTAGTCGGTCCAGTCACAGAGAATTTGACTGGAAGTAACCAAGTAATCGGTTATTCAATGACACAGTTGTCAATGAAAATACTCACATGAAGTTTCTCCGAACGACCATGCAGTAGGTAAAGGAGGACATGTGACCTCAAGCCACTGAGAAGACATGGTCCATGTTTCGTCAAAGAAAACAGTCCTGTCGATTTGGGAAAAGGCCTCCAACCAATCAGTGTCTACCAGAGAAAAAAATGGTTCTTTAGTGCGATCCCAAGTCAAAGGTATAAGAGCCTTACATTCCATTATAAATTGCCCGTCGTCTCCGAATTTATGACCGATGGTAGGCAAGAACTTGAGCCACTCTTGCGTCCACTCCTTCGAACCATCACTCCAGGGCCCAGTCCACTCCGACTTGCCCCAAGGATTACGGATGACAAGAAAGCGTTTTCCGTTGCATTCAACCGCACGAAGAACGGAGTAAGCATGGCTACCGATGAGACCTTGGACGTCCAAACCAAACGGAAGTCCATTGCGAGCCCCACTTACTTCATCAAAGCAACATCCGAAAAGACGATCTGTGTTTGCACGAGTGATTTCTTCCTTCCAGAATCTGTCGATATCGAGGATATCTTTGCTTTGGATCATTGTAGACACGCCACTGTTCGATGATTTCACAATCTGGGGACCACATCCAAAGCAACAAACGAAATGCTTACCCTGTCAAATCTTCGATTGCCTCGCACTCCTGGCCTCCGTTCAAATAGTCGTAGTTTCCATGTAATTTTGCGTATGCTTTTTCTATCAAGGGGACCCAAGTTTCGCCTCTCCCAGATCTCGCGAAGAAAAGTGACTTTCCCCCCTTCCTAGCGGACCTGTTGTAGAATTCCTTGTCCTCGTGGTAAAGAGCCTGTTCAGACCGGGTAAGTTCCTCCCACTTTGGGGTACGAGTGAAGAGAAGGCTGTGATAAATCAGTAAAGCGATGAGAATAGAGTTAAGATACGCACTCGTCGATGATTATAGTGACCCAGGAGTTGTCTCTGAAGAATATAAATCCGTAGACTCCAATTTTTTCATCGCGCTGGAAGGGTATAAGAAATCTGTTGGATGACGAGTGTAGATTAACTCACCGCAACGCAGAATTTCTCTACCAGGCCCGGACAAGTCGAGATAGTGGCGAGTGCACTCAAGAACCAACAATCTCCCAGAGTTCCCTGAATAATATCGTCCGAACTTGCAGTTCCTCCTGCAAAGAACTGAGGTTGCTTGAATATCTGGGTCACACGTTGGACATCAGCCGGAGGCTCGGCTGGCATGTCTTTAGGATCAGTGAAAAGTCCGTAGAGGCATCTACCCCCGTCATTTTCCAGATCGAATTCGATATCTCTAAATCGAACAAGTTAAAGGTCAAAGCCCAGTAAGAACCGTCAATAAACAGACCTGAACTTCTGATTCTTCATCCGACACTCCTTCGAGATCCCTTCGACTTTTGCCTTACAGTCTGCGATGGCTTTGTCGAGCTCCCTCGTGACAAGTAAACCAGGTTGAGGTTTATTGGCTGACATGCCAGCGGCCTTGGCCTTGGCCATAGCCGTAAGGTTCTGTTTTATCTTCGAAGTCTTCCAGGGTGGCATGACGGTGAAAGGAGCGGGAATAGACCCAAGTAATAGCGATGATTATATATTTCAAAGGCGGACTCGGAGTCAGCCGGACATTGGGCGGCCGCTATTGATCACTTGAGACTCTGCAGTGTTATCTGTATCAATTTCAAATCAGTGACCAAGAAACAAGTTTCAAAACATATTCACTATGGGGCAAAATCAGCGCTGATCATGATCAATGATCGAATGATAAGGCACGTGTCCAAAAAACAAATTCTCCAGGGCTCAGCCAGGGCTGCGTGTTGGCATACATTGAATTTGAAACTTGCCCAAAGAAAACTGACTTGGGTATCAGGGGCAATCATGTTTTAGTGCTGTCACTTCAACGAGAAAGAGAAACAGATATACCACGACTCGAAGTCGAGGACATCTAAGCCAAGATCACCGAAAATGAATTCAACTGTATCTGGATGAGCTTTCGCAGGCGCTGAACAATCTACAGGCTGAGATCGACAGTTCGGATATGATAATTGATATACAAAGTTGCCATGATGAAGAATGTTGTGAACAAGTTGCGCAACGGCAAACTGATCGGACTGGAACTTCCGCGAACTAGCTCAGTTGTCTTTCATGATCGCTGAGATCAAGCGCTGAGAACCAAGTAACTTCGTCCAAGGATTACATGCCTATTTACATCGTTAGTATAGGAGCAGTCCAAGAAATCTGTCTCTACATAGGTTTTCAATCCCACACATTTGAATGCTGAAAGTGCTCATGCCTTCTCTTTACTAGCCAGTGCACGGTTGTACATCGTCTCCGCATCTTTGTAACGGCCTTGTATTTCGTAGAGGAGACTCAGGTTGTTGACGGTGTTGAGCGTGGACGTGTGCTCAGGTCCCCAAGCCTTCTCTTTACCAGCCAGTGCACGGTTAAACATCGTCTCCGCATCATTGAGACGGTCTTGTTTGGCGTAGAGGACACCCAAGTTGTTGACGGTGTCGAGCGTGGACATGTGCTCAGGTCCCCATGCATTCTCTTTACCAGCCAGTGCACGGTTGTACATCGTCTCCGCATCATTGAGACGGCCTTGATCAGCGTAGAGGAGACCCAAGTTGTTGAAGGTGCTGAGCGTGGACGTGTGCTCAGGTCCCCGTGCCTTCTCTTTACCAGCCAATGCACGGTTGTACATCGTCTCCGCATCTTTGAGACGGCCTTGTTTGGCGTAGAGGAGACCCAAGTTGTTCACGGTGATGAGCGTGGACGAGTGCTCTGATCCCCATGCCTTCACTTTACCAGCCAGTGCACGGTTGTACATCGTCTCCGCATCTTTAAGACGGCCTTGTTTGGCATAGAGGAGACCCAAGTTGTCGACGGTGTCGAGCGCGGATATGTGCCCAGATCCCCATGCATTCTCATATCCGGCCAGCGCAAGGTTAAACATCATCTCCGCATCTTTGTAACGGCCTTGATCGAGGTAGAAGATACCAAACGTTGTGCGAGCTTCCAAAAAGTCATCACCCAAGCT
>Ga0307517_10007198_pt1 | contig 16294 bp, 16 predicted proteins | sample 23_EM_MG_FD_194515 | JGI IMG/M metagenome (GOLD analysis project Ga0307517, IMG submission 194515) | Populus trichocarpa ectomycorrhiza microbial communities from riparian zone in the Pacific Northwest, United States - 23_EM | ecosystem: Host-associated > Plants > Roots > Unclassified | place... | reverse complement strand
TCAACAGAGTTTTCCGCATCTGTGCATTCAGCAGGGACAGTGACTTTGTTGCACCAGTATTTATGGAGGCCTTTCAGCATTCCATGCACTTCCATTAATATCTTCCAGTTTGTGTAGTTTTCATATCCCCTTAGTTTGTCTTTGTTGGATAGCACAAGTGGTGAAAGGTTTTGAGATGCTCCAGACATTTTAAGTAATGAGCCGAGGGTTGAGACTAGAAAAAATAGCACAGGGCCAATAACCTATTGAGCAATGAGGGTCTCAGCAACGTTTAAGAGGAAGTAAACGGCTATATTATTATGTACCTATTGAGCAATGAGGGTCTACGGTACATGAGTAAAAGATAGACAAAATGATAAATGAAGTTACACACCTCAGCAATGTTTAAGAGGAAGTAAACAGCTGAGGTGCCACGAGAAGAAAATAATCGAGAATATCAAAAATAAACCAAACAAGACATAAGAAGGGAATCTAATCTAAACGATAAGGAAGTCTAGGATTCTAAATCTCGACAATATATAGACTATATACAGGGATCCAGCCTTACCAATATTATTTAGTGATGTTGATATATGGTTGCCCAGCCACTCACAGTTGGTCAGTACTCATGTGGGCTGTAGGGATTGGCATGGGTAATCCTGGGGTTTTCCAGGGCTACCTGCACTGGTACCCCAGAAAACCTGTACCTGTGCCCAGGGGTATGAGTTTTGACAGGTACAGGTACGGGTTTTGCAAAAGCCCAGAGGGTATATAACAAGGTCTTATCAGTGCCCCACAGATTCCTGCTGGTTTCTGGTGATTCCAGAGGAATGGAGATTGGCAGAGGGCTCTGCCAAAAGTGGCATTCCTGTAATTCCTCATTCTGGTGGAATCCTTGCATTCTGGAACTAATACCAGTCCCCAGAAAGTTTCTCACTGGATTCCAGATGGAATCTGTGGGGCACTGTAAAGTACTGAATAAATGACTTACCTGTGGCTGGGAAATGGTGGGTCAATTGCCAAGGATAGGGTCGACATTGTGAGAATCTCACTCAAGGTGAGTAAAGTTCACACAGAGGTGAATCAACAATGCGATGATCACTGGTCATGTGGAAAGACATGAAGACTGAACCAATAATACACCAAACAAATATTGTTTGAACAGACAATGTTTGTGCAGTGTTTGGCACCTTACAAGATATTAAAGTGCTCCGATCAGTACAAGGCCCAGAAATAAAATTTCACAGGGGAGGCTAGTCCTCTAGCCTCCCTTGGGTTTGTGTCTAAGTACAAGAAATGTAATTTAAAATAAAAAGAGAAGAGTAGAGCTGGCTGGCTCTGCTCGATTATTCTTGTGGGTGCTTGGTGTTCTTTCTTGTCATGGCATTCCCAGCCCATTTGCTGGACATTGTGGCTGTGCCGGGCTGAACCCGTTCCCTGTAGCATAGCCTGTCATAGTCACCGATTCTCATCACATACCACATCATACCATCGCATTCCCGCCCCAGACCCAATCCCAGCTCGAGGTGGTTCCACCCCTCCTCCATCTTGGTGATGAGAGTGAGTTCACTCACCTCCACATAGCCCGTCGAAAACCAGCCACCTGCACCAATTCTGCCAGCAGACCATCGAGACACCGCTCTGGAACCCATTTCCAACGCGAGACACTGCCCTCAAAAGGCGAGACGCACCGTGTAGAACATGAGACACTGCCCCCAAAAGGCGAGATGCACCACGTAGCACGCGAGATCCATCTTCCATCTTCCATCTTCCACCTTCCACCATTACACTGTGACGTAACTGCGTTGAACGCCCACCTCGCTCTGACCATTTGATATGGCCAGCTACTATGATGAATACAACTACTATGGAGAACCTGACCACTATGGGGGCTCTGTCACTTACCAGGAACCTGACAACTACAATCATCACCAGCCCAGCATCGATTATGAGGAACCCAACAACTACGAGGAGCCACAGCCACAGTACTATGAGGAGCCGCAGCTGCAGTACTATGAGGAGCTGCAGCCACATTGCCACGCCGGTTTGGAACCTGCCGACAACAAGCTTGGAAACGAGGAGCCCAACAACTGCGAGGATGCATCGTATTTCCATGCCGGTCCAAAACCCGCTGGCGATGAGCGTGAATATGAGAATTGGCCAACGTACAACGACATGATTCTGAGGCTCCCATGCTACAAGGACCTGCACCCCATATATCAGGACCATGCTGAAGGATTGGGAAACTGCATGATGGAAGAAGGCCGAGATGACGAAGGACATGGATCTAACAAATCCGTTGAGTACCCTCCTCATCCCCCTAGCCTTGACAACATCGCCGACAATGTCTGTCCCTCAGGCTGGGTAGACCCTGACCCGAATTGTGAGCTTTCAGATGAGGAATGGGAGGCTTTGGTTGCAGAACAGAATGCTGCTGACAATGCTGCTTTGGATGCTCGAGAGCGGGAGCTTGAAGAATATTTTGCCGTATTCAATTCCATGGACCCCCTTGAACAGGATGAACTGAACAGCAGAATGGACCTCCTGGTAGTGGGTGAAGACATGGATGATTCATGCACTTTTTACCCCCTGTTTTTGAAGGCACTAAACCTCATGGCCGCAGAGAAACCCTCCCCCTTATTCTCCCTAGAAACCATGGCTCTTCCTCCACAATTTGATTGCTCTCCTGATCCTCCTCATCATATTGACTCCACTGTCCCTTGACCACCCCGAAAAATGCGCCCACCACAACGTGTATACTTGGTCACTGCTGCTCCCAAATCTTCCACTCATTTCTGGACACAAAATCGACCAACCCAACACCAACATCCACCATGAAAAAAACCACCACCTTCCCAACCCTATCCTACTCCTCGACAATGCCAATATTCTGATTCTCAGACAAAACCACATCGTAAACACCCTCCGAATTACAACCTCCCCACCAAAACCACACTCGACATCAGAAACAATGCCCGTCGTCGCATCTCCCAAAAGGCTGCTCGTATTTCCCGACATTAACTCCCCCACATTCCTTGGACATTTTAGCAGATATTTCCCTAATACCTTACATTTTCGACACCATTTCTCTGTCCTTATTTTTTCTTTTAGGGTTAATTTTCTTTTTATACAGTCTTTTTCCATACAGTCTTTTTCATACAGTCTTTTTCATACAGTCTTTTTTTGTGTGTTCGAGGGCGAACACATCTTGGAGGGGGGCAGATGTGGCTGTGCCAGGCCGAACCCATTCCCTGTAGCGTAGCCTGTCATAGTCACCGATTCTCATCACATACCACATCATACCGTCGCATTCCCGCCCCAGACCCGATCCCAGCTCGAGGTGGTTCCACTCCCCCTCCAATGTTGTGGTCCTCGTCTTGGCTTGGTTCACATGGTACATTGTGGTATACAAGCACTATTGGGCATTGTCGTCCTCATTTGCTATGCCAGCATTGTCAATCTTTGCTACACAGGTGTTGTCGATATTTGCTATGCCAGCATTATTGTCAACGTTCACTATGCCCGAATTGTCATCTTCATTTGCTACACTGATGTTGTGTCATTTTCGTTGTCGTGGGCTTTCCTACACCTGGGTTGTATCCATGAGTTTTTGCATGGTGTCGTGGTGGTGGTGATGTGGGTGGTTGGAGCTGTATGGGTTAAAAGGGTGTTAGTGGCGGGTTGAGGAGAGAAAGGTGGGAGAAAATGGGCCCCAACAAATGTTGTAGCCTGTTTTCATGACATACCACCTGGGCCTCCCACTTCATGGGACCCCCTTCATCTTTCTCCCTTCTCTATTCCTCCATTCCTCTGTTCCTCATTAGATTCGATTTGCCATTGGTGCGTTCACCGTCTTTGGCCTGGCTCCTCACTCGCTGTGGCTTCCCTCCATTCACTGTTGCTGGGTTCAGCTTGCTGTCATTGGGTGAACACATCATTGTCATGGTTCGAGTCTGTTGTGTCCTCATGTGGTGTGGGTCTGGTTGGTGGGTCTGGTTGTTGGGTCATCACTGGGCTTGTTCTTCATCGTTGGGTCAGTGATACTCTTCGTCATTGGACTGTAGTACTGGCGTTGGGTATAAAAATAGCCAGAGCTGCAAAGGAATGATGAAAATGAACTACAACGAGGGTCATGGTTCACTGTCATGACATACCTGTGGGGCCTCTGACTTCTTGGGTTCCCTCTTGCATGTCTCCTTCCCCTATTCTTCCATTGAGTGACAACAAGCCACCCACATCCCTTTGAAAAAGGAAGGGGGGCTGCGACTACATCCTCACTTCTGAGGGAGCTGAGGTGGTGTTGGTTGAACCCACATCCCTTAGAATAGGGGAGGGGCTCATGTCTGGGTGATTGCATTTCATTGTGGGCGAATTGGGGTGGTGAGGGTGAAGGTGGTAGTGGTGGGATGAGAGAAGATAAACGAACATCAACTGTGATGCGGTTGATGTGGCGTTCGAACTCCACTCATCTTCCATAGATTGTGTTTGATATAGGTGCTTTTTACCTCAATAACAAAATAAAAATTTGTATCATTTTATACATATACTAAGAATGTCTGATTCAAAGTTTGAAAGAAAATTAAGCAGAATTGAGCATGTTATTTGAGAAACATGCCAAAATAGTAATAATTATCATCCCTTTCATCAATTCTTTATTTTAATGTAGAAATTGCAATGGAATCTGATTTTTATAATAATATTTAAATAGTTTGGACACTGTAACTATTGGTTGTGGAATTATTTTATGTGCAAGAGCCTCTTCTCATTTAATGAAGGGAGAAGCATGTCAAGAATGGACTCAGAATTGGTCTAATGGGTTCTCTGACCAGGAGCTTTTCAGGTCTTGGGTCAAATGGCCACAGTAAAGTAATAGTTGACATAAAATATAATACAATATTTTACTTTTCCAGACTCATAGGCCCACATTGCAAGTGCATGCATATGTGGTAACACCCATTAATATGTTTTTTGGTTGCTAGACGACATGGCCACACTTCATTATTGATAGTGGGACTTAAGGTTATGACTCTAAGAGTGCTTGCATATCAAGTACACTTGCTTGGACTTAATTATAAGCCATGAGCAAGTCTCTACAATTCAACATTTGATGTACACATGCATTTACTTGATCAACTAGTCTGGATCTCACTAATAATCCTTAATAACTCCTTATTCCAATTGTAAAATCACAGATAATAGTACTAAATCACAAAGTTTCTTGTATGAACTAGTATGACCCTTATCAGCAGGAAAAAATAATATGCAGGACCTGGGATGTGAGCATCATTGGTGACAGAAGATGAAATCCAACACTAGCTGCTTGGCTGCTCAAAGCGAGTCAAAAGAGCTTTGGCAAAGTTTTTGAGTGAACTGGAACGATCTGGGTGGCCAGAAGGACAAAGGATGAGTGTTTCACGGTAGGATGAAAGTGCATCTTCCAAATCTTCCACTTTGTTCAACTGCTCAAAGCGAGCCAAGAGAGCATTGCCAAGGTTTGTGAGTGAAGAGGAACGATTTGGGTGGCCAGGAGGGCAGAGAGTGAGTACTTCATGGTGAAATGTAATTGCTTCTTCCAAATCCTCTATCCTGTTTGACTGCTGAAAGTGGGTAAAAAGAGCTCGGGCAAGGTTCATAAGTGAATAAAAATGATCTGGGTGGCCAGGAGGACAGAGAGTGAGTGATTCACGGTAGAATGAAATTGCATCTTCTAAATCCTCTATTCGACTTGACTGCTCAAAGCGAGTCAAAAGAGCTTTGGCAAGGTTTATGAGAGAGTAGGAGCGATCTGGGTGGCCAGAAGGACAGTGAGTGAGTGATTCATGGTAGAATAAGATTGCATCTTCCAAATCTTTCACCCTACCCAACTGCTCAAAACGAGTAAAAAGAGCTTTGGCAAGGTTCATGAGGGAATAGGAACGATTTGGATGGCCAGAAGGACAGAGAGTGAGTGCTTGGTGGTGAAATATGATTGCATCTTCCAAATCCTCCATGCTGCCTAACTGCTCAAAGCGAGTAAAAAAAGCATTGGCAAGGTTTATGAGTGAACTGAGATGGTCTGGGTGGCCAGAAGGACAGAGAGTGAGAGTTTTGTGGTAGGATGAGATTGCATCTTCCAAATCCTTCATTCTTCCCAACTTCTGAAAGCGGGTTAACAGAGCTTTGGCAAGGTTTATGAGTGAAGTGGGATAATTTGGGTGGCCAGGAGAACAGAGAGTGAGTGTTTTGTGGTAGAATAAGATTGCATCCTCCAAATCCTCCATCTTGCCTGACTGCTGAAAGCGAGTAAAAAGAGCTTTGGCAAGGTTCATGAGGGAATATGAATAATCTGGGTGGCCAGGAGAACAGAGAGTGAGCGATTCACGGTAGAAGGAGATTGCATCTTCCAAATCCTCCATCCTGCCTGACATTTCGAAGCGAGTAAAAAGAGCCTTGGCAAGGTTCATGAGTGAATAGGAACGATCTGGGTGGCCAGGAGGACAGAGAGTGAGTGATTCGCGATGAGATGTGATCGCATCTTCCAAATCCTCCATATTGCCCAACTGCTGAAAGCGAATAAAAAGAGCTTTGGCGAGATTCATGAGTGAATAGGAACGATCTGGGTGGCCAGGAGGACAAAGAGTGAGTGATTCGTGGTAGGATAAGATCGCATCTTCCAAATCTTCCCTCCTCCCCAACTGCTCAAAGCGAGCCAAAAGAGCATTGCCGAGATTCATGAGTGAACTGGAACGATTTGGGTGGCCAGGAGGACAGAGAGTGAGTGCTTGGTGGTGAGATGTGATTGCATCTTCCAAATCCTCCATGCTGCCCGACTGCTCGAAGCGAGTAAAAAGACCGTTGGCGAGGTTTGTGAGTGAACCGGGACGATCTGGGTGGCCAGGAGGATAGAGAGTGAGTGCTTGGCGGTGAGATGTGATCGCATCTTCCACATCCTCCATCCTGCAATGATGAGTCGATTAGTATCACTAGATTCAGTTCTCGTCATTGCTAACTTACGTTCTTGTGGGTTCCTGGAATGTCTACACTGCAAGGCTCTATGCATCAGTCTCCTACATTAACATAAATTACATAATATGACCTTTGGTATTTATCGGCAGCCTGTTGAATGTGTGTTATAATCTCGTCTGCGACTCGACTCCTCTCCAGCCTCAAAATAAACTGGGATAATGTCGCCACGGCTAAGATGGAGGGTATCAGTTTGAACAATGCATTCGAAATCTTGCTCCGTGTACCTCGACTGAAAACATGCAAAATATCTTTTCGAGAATTCAAACCACCTGAAGACGGCAGTCTCTGGTTAGTCCTCCCGTTGGACCTCCCCTTCACTCATACTACACTCGAATCACTTGAATTTCGTTCGCACCTCCGTGACATGCCTCAGTTCCTCCATGGCGTACGTCTCCCTTCTCTTAAGAAGTTTGAATTCGATGGGCTAGATTTAGCGACAATTCCCCACTTGATACCCTTCTTCCAGCGCTCTCGCTGTCCTCTCTTGTCGCTCCCACTTTCCTGCATTTCGACGCTATCGACGACAATATTCTGACCCTCTTAAACGCCCTACCCACTCCGAGTCCCTGCCCAGAGTAGAAGACGTTGTCACTAGCACGACCGACAGATTCCTTCAAGAGCTCGTACAACGAACTTCTGGATGCCCCAAGATGGTTGCGCCTCAATTGGAAGCCTTTTCGCGTACGGACCTTTGAACTTCACGTGGCCGAGCCTCCATTCCTCAAGATATTTGACCCACCTCGAACATTCATTCCCAACGGTGATTCTCCCGTCGATATGAGACCTCTCGGCAATGTTTCCCTCTGACTTGGTACCCGAGAGATAATAACCGTCGACGAAGATGTGCTTGCGAAACTTCGAGGAATTTGGCGATGAAACTGGAATTTTTTCAAGTTGCGACTCCTTTCCTTCCAGCGCCCAAGTTCAATATGAGTAATAAGTATCCCCTGCAAGGGTTGCCAGCACACAAAGTGCTCGCAGATACACCGTGATTATCCTACAAGCTGCAAGCTCTCCAATGGGGATCCTTGGTTTTGGATGATTGCATATCTCAAGTACACGCCCAACTCGTTGAATTGGCCCACAAACGCCGTCTTCTGCAGAGGGAGATGAACCAGCGTCACGATCCTTCCATTTACCGTCTTTCTGTCAAAATCTCCTCAATCATTTTCACCACCTGCCTTTGACGTCGACAACGCTACACAAGGTGACGGAACAATGGTCACCGGCGCTGTATCTCCCCTCTATTTGTATGGCATGCCGCATCTTCCCCCATTGTACCGCACCAATCTGAAGAGTCATCAGGGTTCCTCTTCTCCGAAACCTCGTCAACATCAATCTCCTGAATGAGCTCATGACAGAGTTATTCAGCCTTTCTGGACAACATTCGCTCTCACTTGGCCTATATCAGATTTACTACGGCAACTCAGGCAATGACGATTACCTCTTTCAAGCCCACATCAGGAGGCTCCATTCCCTGGACGATCTACTCAGCGTAACCCGACCCGTCATCTATGGCTGAGGCTCAGCCGTCGCAACGTCATTACCCTTCGTGGTTTGCCGCTCGAACAAATACAAAACTTTTTTTGGGACACAGATACTTCAAACCTCAAAAAGTTCCGAATTCTCGAACCCTATGGACAATTTGGCACAGACACTTGGTAATGCAGGCCGCTGCTGAGCACAGCAATCCGAGTCCCCATTTTTTAAAAGACAGGACAGCAATCAGTGTAAGTATTCGAAATTTCAAGTTATTGAGACAATATCTCATAGTTGTCAAGAAATATGTAAATTCACGCTAATGTATAGGTGGTGAAATAGAGCATAGGAATTGCACATGCATATTCTCCTCAACTCAAACACATGAAATCCTTCCCAGGCCTTCCGACGTCTGACATCCTAAATCAATCGATCAGTTGGCTGACCAAGCAGCGTTACCAGGGTACTTGCAAAGTTAGGGTACAAAGGCTGAAGTTCGCAAGTAAAATCAAGACAGATAGCTCCAACTGCAAAATCATTACTCACTGAAGGGGACGCTTCATACAGTTTTGGAGCTTGTTCCTACTTGCGTGGCCACGGTTGGCTTAGCATTGATTACACCGCATTGGCGCTAAAGCCCACAAATTAAATGATGTTTATAGGGTTATAGCGAAATAAAACGCTTACCTCCTGATATACATCACGCCGACTGATGTTAGGAGCACCGATCAGTTCAAAGAGGGCGTATTACACACGAGCTAAGAGAAAAGGCAGAAATGAAGTCGTATCTCCAAAAAACTTGTTCGCTACGCTGGCACGCACACGCTAAGGAAGGATACGCATGTTCAGTATAGAAAATGCATTATCTGTCTATAGCCAGCGAACATACTTCCTAAGAGAATGGACACTAGTCTAAAAATGACCATTAGTGATTCAAACCGACGCACAAGCTGCAGGACGCCATTGCCAGAGAGAGAAAACATCGGAAAGTGACCATTGGAAGGAGCAAAACCACATACAAGCTATACACACAAACAGAATTAGTCTGAGTCTGATATAAACATGAAGCATAAGCGACATACGACCTATTGAGCGAAGGAGTGAAATTTGACGGTCGGCATGACAATATATTGCTCAATCAGTTGTATAACTCACAGTCTGGTAAACAAGGAAGCAGCATTCAATTAATTCAGTGCAAGGGTGGAACTTCAATAGATGCACGGCACCCACAAACTTAGGACATATTTCAGTTCGATGTAGATTTATATAGGAAACTGGGTCCACATACACACTGAGAAGAAATAAACCAAAACGGATCACTAGACTCAAAGCAGAATGTCAACATACGAGCTGAAGACAAGTTAGTATAAAAAGGTGCTTGAGATAAATAACTACGCACAAGCTAAGTAAGCAGCGATAACAACAGGTCAGCAGAAATGGATCGGGAAAAGGAAGGGATCAACCGACATCCTACAAGTGGACGAAGGCGGACGGATGAGTTGTCTGTTTCGATTAAGTGGAAAAGACCTTTACAAGCTCCTGAAAGAATAACAGATTCAGTAAGGGGGATGGTAAACGGGGGCGTATCACATACATCTTGATTCTGAACGCATAGACGAGGTCAGATATAATAGAAAGAAACTGTTAGAGGCAAAGGTCAACATGTGATACCGGATATCAAACCTTCTGTAAGAGAGAACGAATGTCAATGCCAAAGAGTGTGCCACAAAGAGAAACAACGAACAGCCTAGAAGGTTATATGGACGCAGATTAGTGCAGGACGGGGGTCAACCATGAACGTTTGAACAATGGCATACTGTCTAACGGCGCAAAGAGAAATGGATTGAATATACAAAACGCTGGCTTTTTAGCGAATGAATCGCACCGTCTGAAAAGCATTCCGTGTCAATGGACGTTGAGATTGACAAAGCCTCAACGTACAATCTGGGAAAACAGGAAAGCTCAGGCGAAGAGGTAGTAGAGTATTAGAACAGGGCATACGATCTGGAAGGGATACCATAAGTTGTCTCAGGCAGACAGAGAGGGAGACAACAAACTTGCTGATGGAACAAAGGGTAAGTACAATAGCAAACGAATGGACTATGGTACACAATCTGTGAGAGAAATATTAGGACAGCGCAGTTGAGGCTCACAATCTAGAATATTCAATGAGCAGAAAATTAAAGGAACGAGGGAGTGGACGTATAGCCTAGAGGAAAAAAAATAGAATCAATGGCGCTGTGAGTAGGCAGTTGGGAAGATGGAGCACACTCTGTGGGCGAGAATGAGCAAAAAGGAGATCGACGTACTTTATACAGGTGACATACAAACTGTGGGGAAGAATGGGCGGCAATGAGATCAACATGGCTGTTGGGATTCAAGTAAGGAGACAGCGCACTTCCTGTGGGCGAGAATGTGCAAAATGAGATCAATGTCGCTATTGTTACTCAATTCAGGACACGACGCACTTTCTGCAAGTGAGGATGGGCAGAAATGAGTTAGCGTCGCGCTTGGTACCCAATTCAGGAAATGGCACACAATCTGTGGGTGAGAATGAGGGGAAATAAGGTCAAAATGGCTGTCAATGCTCAATTAAGGAGACGACATACAGTCTGGGTCAGAAAGGGCGGAAACGAGATCAACGTGGCTGTCGACAGTCAGTGCAGGAGACGACACACTCTCTGTAAGCGAGAATGGGCGGCGATGAGATCAACACGCTGTCGGTGCTCGTTTCAGGAGATGACGCACGACCTGTGAGCGAGAATGGACGAAATGAGATCAATATCACTATGAGTGTTGAATTAAGGAGCTGACGCACTCTCTGTGGGAGGAAATGAGATTAACATGGCTGTCGTTGGGCAATTCAAAAGACGACGCACTTTCTGTAGAAAAAATGAGATCAACGTGGCTGTTGGTGCTCAATTCAGAAGACAACGCACCATCTGTGAGCGAGAATGGGTGGAAATTAGATCAACACGGATGACCGTGCTCGGTGCAGGAGGCGACGCACTCTCTGTTAGCAAGAACGGACGGAAATGTGATCAAAATGGCTGTCGATGCTATTCCAGGAGGCGACGCACTTCCTGTGGGTGAGAATGAGCGGAAATAAGCTCAACGTGGCAGGAGAAAACGCACTTCCTGTGGGCGAGAATGAGATCAACATGCTTGGCAGTGCTCAATTTAGGATACAATGCACCCTCTGTGGCGAGAATGGGCAGAAGTGAGGTCAACATGGCTGTCAGTGTTCAGTTCAGGAGACGACGCACGAACTGTGAGCGAGAATGAGCGGAAATCAGGTTAATATGACTGTAGGTGCTCAATTTAGTGATCACGTACGAACTGTAGGTGGGAATGCGGAAGTGAGATCAACATGGATGATGGTGATCACTTCAGGAGATGGCGCACGGTCTGGGGACAAGAATATATGAAAATGAGATCAGAATATGCGCAGACAGTATTGGAAGTGCTTGACGCTCTCCACCTCAAATACAATCAACTTGTCCTGCCCAGCGTTACGGTTAGTTTCTCTACCCCAGCTATTCAAATACATTGCAAATACATACCATTCATAGCCGCAACATTTACCATTTCGTAAGCGAAAAGATCTATCTTGATTACTAGAAGTGACCCACATCCTGGGTCGAGATCAGCGCCGAAGCGTTGCCGTGCTCCACATCGAAGCGGACATACCTTCTGTCCACAATGAAAGTCACCCATCATCAGTCAGCATTAGTCAGTTGTACCTTGGGTACAACTCTCACGTCCTGTCAGAGGCGCGTCAGTAATCCAGGTCATTCATTTTCCTGTCTTTGAATAAAGCACTATACCGTCTACAAGTAGGCCGTCGGATGTCCTCTTGGTGATCCTGCCTTGAATGTGAAAATACACCATGGCGTACCAACTCCTCGAATTCGTGACATTGTTATCTTTCCCAGAATTTGGGGAGACCCACATTCTATGACAACGGGTATGTTGTTAACCAAAGAAAAGTTCAGTTTCAACGAGCCCTCCTGAGCGACGCACGCTCTGAATCCACAAGTCGTGGTGAGCAAGGACGGGGCCATTCGCTAATGTTCCGACTTACAAGCTTCAAACAAAGAACAGTAAGCAACAGGTCAACATGTAGCAGGGACGCTAGTTACCTCATCCTTGAAGTCATTAACTCGGCTTTTCAAGTCTTTGGCCATCTTGTTATGCTTTGGTTCAAAGTCAATGGAACGGCGGAGAAGGATTTCACCTTGTCGAAGGAGTCTGATGCTGAAGCGATGGAAGAAGAAATAGACGGAGAAGTGTGGTATCAAGTGGGTCGTCCAGTATCTAATAGAGGACGCCACGCTGTCATGCAAGCTGCCTATCCAGCTTTCCGATCTTGGGGCTATGCATAATCGCGATTGGACGATACGCTCGAGCCGCTGTCGTGACGAGTGAGTATTGTCGAATACGACCGATTCCAGCTAGACTCGCAGAACTCAGGGAATAGAACGGCCACGAGGACACCCAATCTTTCTATCTTCGGAAAGAGCGTCCCGTATGGGGCTACCTCAAGGAGGTCACGAGGCCAGAAATTGAGGTCTCGACAGAACCAGCGATAAGCCGCGGCTGAATATGGTGAGGGACAGCCACGAGATTTCGCCCGCCAGACCCTCTACCTAAGTACGGTAGACCCCACTAATTCGCCACACATCCGCCATGCCGGGTGTGAATTAAGTATGTCCCACCAGTTTGGAATAGACGCCGAGGGTAGGTCCTTGCATTCCCTCCATCATAAACATGTCCTGCAAGGGCATCGAGCCAAACCCCGACATTTCTGGTATTGGCGTTCGTGTGGCCATCTATGCGCAAGCGGTTCTAACCCTTATTCAACCTATCCTCGCCGGCCTCGATGGATATATCAGCGAGGACGAATTGACCGGGTTGCACGAGCTCTACCTTGGTATCCTGTTGCCCGGTTGCGCTTTACTTTTCTCTGCAATTATTCAAGATAGGACGTTCGGGTTGTCCGTCTATCATGCGACCATCGTCCTTAATCTCAGTTGGATCAATAACACCAGCGCATTGATCTTCTTCCAGTTTGCGCTCATCGCGCAGATACAGTTGGATCAGGAGCGTGATTTCAGAAAGAAGGTGGGCGAAATGTGGGAATTGTTGTACGGGCCATTGACATCAGTGGTGGCTCGAGAAGAGAAACGCGCAGCACAACGCCAGGCAGAAGGAGCCGCAGCGAAGGGGTTAGATCGGAGCGAAGAGGCGAAGAAGGATCAAGAAATCTGGATCACAGCACAGAGCCAGGCAGAAGGAATGAGAGCAGCACTGAGAAGTAGACTGATGAATGCCGAGGGGTTAGACAGGAGCAAAGAGATATTGGATGAGGTGATACAGAACCTATCAGCATTCTTGGGGGCTGGCCTGAACCACTCAGAGTTGAAGATGATCGTGGGTGCGACCAACCGACGGCTTCGGGGGTCTCGACTTCGGAAGTCTCTCGGGTTTTTTGACAAAGGCCCTAGGTGGAAAGTGAGGACGGTAATGGAAGATGGGGCCAAGAAGATATGGGGCGGTGAGATGGTGGTGAACCTCCTTCAACGAGATTGGACCATGGCTAGCCTGGCGTCAGCCCATCTCATACTCTTTTCCGCCTTCGGCGTCTGGCTCTGGTTCACGATTCATCGCTTTGGCAATTGTGAACCTTTCACAAATTTCACGACACTCAGTGTGTTTGTCCCTATCCCAGTCACCTCCAAACATCTCCGCATCGGCTCCATCGTGATCTATATCATCGGTCTAATGCCATTCATCAACATCGTGGTTTTCGGGGGTCTCGAGTTTCTCGTTGTTGGCAGCTGTCAACAACTCATCGCGCGTATTCGAAAACACAAGTCCCTGAAATCCTCAACCCTCGAATCCCAGGAACTCTCATCCCACAAATCCCCAGAAACCGGCCCCGAGCTTTTGTCCCTGTTCATAGTCTTGACTTTCCTAGTGCAGGCGTATTTCATTATCACCACTGAGCTGACTATCCACAATAACCGACACCTACTGAGGCAAGATTTGGATATTCAGGAAAACGATTGGACGTTCGGTCAAACGCTTGCGATTGCCTTGCTCGTCCTTCCGCTGCGTCAGGTTTGGAAGGAAGCCCGAGAGTTGAAGGTTTTCAAGAGGTTGTTCGGAGACCCGAGAGACTAAGGACCTAGATATTTTCAGATAAGCAGGTCAAATCCCGTTTGAAATCTGCCATGAAATTTCACGATTGCTTTTCTCGCGACCGCAGTTCTCATTGGCATGCCAGTTCCATCAAAAATTCCAAGAAATTTCCAAGCGACCACAAGGTGTTCAACACAGATAGTTCTAGGGTACGGAAGTGTGAGCTTTCCTGAAAATAGAGTATACATGTCGAACAGTCTCTGGTACTGACATAACATTAAGGACCGCGAGCACTGACCACAAAAGTAGTTAGATCAGGCCGAATGAATCGAGATATCCACCCCATGATTCTCCGCCACTTGCTTCAGCAAGTCCAGCTCTGGGAACTTGGGCGCAGCAGGGCGAGACAACTTCAATCTGACGACTTTCAACCCCGCCGTACGGGGTTGGTCCTGGTTGGTGGGAGACGACAACGAGGATGACGACGGGCCCCAAACGCCTGTGCTGAAATTCTGAATCCGCGAAGAGAGCACTTCCGTCACTTCCGCCGCTGACATGCAGAATCGATCTTCCAGGATGAATTCTTGCAAGTTCGGCAGGAGTGGGTGCGCTTGGCCCATTTGGGGACGGTTCACGAGGCGCGGCATGATGTTGTCCGCGGAGCGTAAGACGATGAGGTGGAGATAGGTGAGAGAGGAGAGCTCGTTCAGGGTCCATACGAGGGCGAGGTTTTCTTCCCACAGAGCGTCGACGTCGAGGGAAGACCGGAAAGTGAGGTGTGTCGGAGCGCAGTGCGAGCGAGCGAACATGGCGAGAGTCTGCTCCGCGACGAAGGGCGTGATGGCATGGACATGAAGTTCTCGCAGATTCGGCGTGGTTAGGAATTGGCACGTCTTGGAAATATAACTACCTTTGTTGACGACGGAAAGCTTTTCGAGATGAGGGAGAAGTATGGGCTGGGAGGAAGCTACCTCGAGGATGCGTTCACCCTCGCTGGAGAAAGAAACGAGGTTCGTCGTCTGTCGCATGATCTGAGTGAATTCTCCCTCTCGGAAAGTGCTCGACTTGGATGTGAAATGGATGACGCGTGCCCATGGAATTCGGAGGACATGGAAAGGATGAACGATCCCCGAGATTGAAACTTTGGTGAGGCTGGGGGCATTTTCGAAGGCGTCCAGCGGAACAGTTGCCGGCGTGTCTTCCATTGACGTCGTTCCGGCATGCAGACTACGAAGCTTGCAAACCCGGTTTCTGGCCAACGCGAAGTCCGCGTGGTAAGAAGAGAATTGTTCAATGTCGAGCGATACATGGTGCCACCGCTCGGAGTGCGCAACTAATGCCGAGAGAACGGGAAGGATGTTTTCTCTCGGACCTCTGGCGTCGAGGGAAAACGTTAAGAGTTCAGTTCCCGACCGAGCCAAACAGGCCTGGAGAAAGTTTTGCATTGCGTTCAGTCTGCGAAGCAAACTTGTCTCGTGTTCGGAAGGACAAAACTTGACGGTTAGGTGTATCGCAACCCACAATTTGGGGAGAGTCAGCGCGACGCTTCGCCAGAAACTACAAATCTTGCCAAGCAGCCAAGGCATGGAGTCTTCGTCCGCTTTGGTGCCATTCGGACGTGGCCAGATCATGCTACACCCCTCGGCAGCGAACAAGAATATCTCGCCGAGGATTTCTGCGGGAAGTC
>Ga0307517_10007196_pt1 | contig 16296 bp, 12 predicted proteins | sample 23_EM_MG_FD_194515 | JGI IMG/M metagenome (GOLD analysis project Ga0307517, IMG submission 194515) | Populus trichocarpa ectomycorrhiza microbial communities from riparian zone in the Pacific Northwest, United States - 23_EM | ecosystem: Host-associated > Plants > Roots > Unclassified | place... | reverse complement strand
TCAAACTTATTCAAACTATTTTAATAGTACAAGTAACTCATTATCAATTATCTATATAAATTTAAATTTCTATACATTTACTAAAAATTTCAACTCAACAATAAAATTGACAAAATATAAAACAGATCTGTTAAATAAATTATTATTTATTTCATCACAAAACACATAAGTCACAAATTTAAATTAAATTTCATCAATTTACAAACAAATATAATTTTACAAAATCTTAAACAAACCCTAACATGTACAAATCATACATTCATATAACAAATTTCTATAGGGAAAAGTTATAAAAGAAGTAAATACCCAAAAAAAATACTTATACTACAAAAATATTCAATAAAAATTAACATTTTAAAATTGATTTAAAAAAAAAGGATAATTTGAATCAGAACAGGGATGTTGACAAACTGAGTATCAGGGTGGCCGAATTTATAGTAGGAGATTGATTTGTGATAAAATTGGAGGGGGGGTATTGTTTGGTGCAAAGAAAAATGAAGGAAAAAGAAGAAATGAGGAGGAGAGAGTAGAAGGTCGCTCGTCAGGTTATAAATTAAATATTACAAATGAATTTATCGATGCATTTAATCGACGGATTTAAATCCGTAAGTAATTCTGTTTGAAAAAATGACACATCATCGTACTTCTTGGTTTTTTCTCATTCCTAGCTTCTTCTCCCACTGTAATTTCCTTAGTATATACCGAGGGGATTTTTTGTCAGTGTTTACCAATGGATACTGCAAGGGCATATTCATTTGGAAATATTCGCCACAATCTACCGACGAAAATATTCTATCAGTGTGTCCATTTGTATTTATTAATTTTTTGATAGTGTGTGTTAGCTAGCTTCCTTTTATTTATTTATTTATTTATTCCTGATATAACCTATGATGGCTTGCTGAGCTGAAAATGTTGCATCTCAAGTGTAACGAAATAAGGAGGAAGAGAAGGTTTAGCCAAGGTGCTGGCCTAGAAAATGTGCACACTAGAAACCTTGATGGAAAATATTGATTTTATTGAATCAGATCATCTAATAAATTTAGCAAATTTCTGTAAAATCACACAAACAAGCACACAAAGAAATAACCTAAGTACTACAAGCTCAAAGCAGATCACATTGTGTAGGAAGGAATGATAAAGTTTCCTTCTCAAGATCATGGAGCACCAACATGTTTTGCTGCTGAACATTGCCAAAAATAGACATGCCACTTGAACTCCCCATAGCCAAGCAAGCTACTCCCATGCTTGAATCACCTATCATGTAGTTTTCGGCCGGCAATTCCAAGTCTGCTCCATCAAAGTGGAATACCAACTTGGGCACCTCTATATTAGTCGAGCCTGATGGCAATGTAAAGCAAACGTCTAGCCCTGTCGAGCCAGAACTATCGACAGGGAGATTAATCTTAGAGGTGAACTCTTTGGCTACCAAGTTAAAAGCACTTTCTTCTAAATAGGTTATTGTAGTGCCAGAGTCAATAATTAGGCCACCACTTCCATCGTCTTGGAGTGAAAAGGTGGATTTCTTGATAGGTAAGCGAGTGTCACCCACCGATATTCCTTCCAGAGAAAGATAGTAAAAAGATGGATGTGCTGGGCTACGGATTAAAGGGGTGGTTTTGATGGCACTACTTGATGCATTCACACTAGCTAGAGATCCCATCAATAGCGTGCTGGTTTTTGTGTCATCAACAGTGGTTAAGCAATAAGAGAACTTGGGCTCCTTGAGCTGAGAAACCAATGACAAGGGCCCACGGCCAAGCCCCACTAGGCCAGCACCTTGGCTGAATCCACTTCCTTCATTATCTGCTCCGCAACCAAATGCAACATTAGGAACCGAAGCCTTGCCAAATGTTAGAGTTTCGCTTGCCAGAATCCCTTGTGTTGAAGAATAATCGCCATAACTATACAGGTATTCACAGCCATTGTTGCAACTGGACTGGGGTAGTGCTTCACATAATTGGCTAGAACATGATAGCTTAGAGAAAGAAGAGGACTTTTTCGGATCGAAAATAGGGGTCGATTGATGAAAACACTGTGTACAAGGCTTGCACTGAGTCCATATCAAATCACTACCAGTGTCCAAGATGGCAGAGTATGTCTCCGGCGGCGTGCCAATCGCTAGCTTCATCAAGAACTCACCATTCCCTGGAAGAACTGGAGCTTCAATCTCAGAACTTGAAGATGCTACCAAGGCCATTGCTTGGAGCCTTTGCAACCTGTTTCTTCCACGCTTAACCCCGTGTCGAATACGCTCAAGTTTCGTCAAGTTCTTACCTGAATCAACATGTTTGAGCCTAACACGAAAGCCCTTTTGCATCTTCGGATGTTCTAAAGCTCGCCGTGACGTAGAAAATGCGGGAGAAAAAAATATGGTAAACATTGCCAACGCCAAAACAAAACACAAAGAAGTCATACTAGCCATGATCGAATAACGCAATCACTCAAGAAGAAAATGTTTGCTGGAGAGAAAAGATGGACGGGTTAGTGAAGGTTAATTATATAGGTTAGCCAAGGAAGAAATGGTCTTGCATGATGGACTTTGGACTCTACAAAAAAGGAGAACAAAATGGAGGAGGCATGTGTGAAGAAGACTAGCTAGGAGATATTACAGGAGATCATTGAAGATGGTTTAAAGTGGAAACCAAGACATTTGAACTTGTAGTGAAGGTTGAGATATCATCGGTCATGAGAGTGAAACCAAAGGCCGAGTCATGAGTGGTGGTTGGGAAAAATGAGACTGAACTCACATGTTTGCTACAACCATTTTGAGAAATTAAGAAGGATGACAATATCTTAATACCTTGCAAGTAATTTACAAACCAGGTCGATCGATCCAGATAGCCGAGTTTAATAACCGGGATAGTTTTGTTTTTTTGGACTTCCCTACAATTTGTCATACATATATATATTGATGAGTATATCATAATACTTGTATTCATTTGCTTTCACCAATTGTAGTTAAGTCTAGAATCATTAACTTGTTGCTTGAGATCTACAACTTGATTGAATGATGTAAATATTGCAAAATATATAGACAGACCATAAGGATTTTTCCCTCCTTAAATTGGAAAATTCTTTATTCTTTATTCTTTTTCCACAGATTTTAATTCGTTGATTCCATTTGTCTTTGCTTCTTTCTATCTAGTGCAATATATTTACAGAGAAGTGGAAGAATTGTGTTGAAGTTTGGTGAGCTAACTGGTTTACTAATTATAATTAGGTATATATTGATGGAACAAAGTTGGTTTGATGGTTCTATTATGGCAGATGCCATCTGTGCTTTTACACATCTTTCTTCGTATTTTTTTCTCTTTTTGGTTAGAAAAATTACCCATTCACCAAAAAAAAAAAACAAGTTAACATTTTTGGCTTTGACATTAAGAGTTAAATATTGATACTGATTAATGTTATGGATTAGTATGCTATCTTCCTACAAATAATACATAATTTCATGATATTCAAATTATAATTATTGATTATTTATAACATACGAGAAAAAAAATACAAAAAAAAAACGAGAAATTGTCATGATCTTGTTATATTTATAGGAAAATAGAACAATTCATGATTTTTTTTTCTTGATTATCGGATAATCTTGGCATATGACCTTAAAGAAATTGAGACAATACGAGGTATAACCTATCATGTTATTCTCAAATATGAGAAGATCTCATATTATGATGGGACAATGTGGATTGCTCATGAATCATTATATAAGTAGACTGTTTGAGCAATTGTCCTTTGAGGAAAAGAAAACATCACTTTCTTGAACTCATCTCCGAACCTAACTTAGAAATTGAGTTGGAGAGAAAGGGTAGGAGCACGTTATACATCCAAAAAAACATGCATCAGAAATTAGTTTTCGCAAATAATTTTAAAAAAAAAAAACCCTAAAAGGCCTCCAAGTGGATTAAGAGAGAGAGCATTGTGAATTTGTCCACTGCTTTCCTTTTTTTGGGTCCTTTAAAAAAGAAATCCAGCCATTTAACTTCTTTTTCTTTCAATTTGACCCTTTTACATTGAGTTGATTTGAATTGTACTTGTATCAACTGTTAATAGGATGGACTCAGCTGATTAGTTCGAAAAGCTCTGAAAAGAAAAGAGAAGAGAAGAAATACTCTATTACAGTGCGTGTGTTTTCGGTGGCTTTCCTTTCAGTACAAGGTTTCGCAAGCTTTTCTCCCGACACCTACTCTTAGCAGGATGAAACATTTCAGTTGGGTCCAAAGGAAGGAATTTGAGTGAAGAAACCTCATACTCAATCCTCATTCAGACACTCTCCCTAAGGAATGTAAAGAGAATTTGCTGACCAAAAAGAAAAGAACAGACATTTGAACTACTATAAAAAGTTTCGAATACATGACAGTCATGTATGGGGTAAGCCTTGCAGCTTTTAGCATCTTATACTTTGATCAAGAAATATAGAAGCTTGAGTAAGCAGAAATTTGATGTTCGAAGACTGTCTAAGTTGCAAAAATCTCATGGCAATTTGTATGATGATGTAACCACAACAAAAAGCAAATCTTATGATGAGAAAGACAGCCAACAGATCCATAATTTTTTATGGTAAGACCAGTTTCAGTTAAAACATAAAAATTTGTAGAAAACTAGCGGGAAAAGGAGAATTTTTAGCTGAAATGTGTAGGACAAATTATGTAGGCGAGTATAAAGAATATGATAGTTCTGAATTGCTAGTTGATAGGACGAAGCACGGCCTAAAAGGAGGTTTATTCACACCAGATGAATAGTCTAAAAAGAAAAACACATAATTTTAGATTCAACCATTAAAATAGACTTAAATTTTGCAAAATAACTCTACAAATTCAATTATATTTGAGTTTGTAGGTTAAGAAGACCCTCAAATTAAACCCAAACGATTCTATTCGAGTCAATTTCAATATATTTCTGTTTTATTTTCAGATTCGTAGTTTAATTTTGAACTTTATATTTTCTTTTCTATTTGAACTTGAGATTCTGATTTTCCTTGTAAATGTTGGTTTTCTAAGCTAATTAAAGTACAAGTACAGTATATCATATTAGAGAAAAACATTTCCACAAAATACGAATTAGAATTCTTATGATGATAACCCTTTCCGGCAACAATTCTGTTTTTCTTTGCTTGTTGTCTTCTTGAGCGTTGTTGAGGCAGAACCAAAACAATAATTCCAGTGTTTGAGATAATTCTAGACCATTTATAGTTAAATTGGGGAGCGAGGTGCAAATTTTCAGCGCAAGGTGAATTGTACGCATGATTGACGACATTCAACAAAAACTGCTGCAGTTCCTGGGATTATAGATATTTGATCCAATGAAATAGAACATCAATAAAAGTCGGTGTAATATCACTAAAGAGGAAAGAGGAGTAAAATAAGCAAAATAAAGCCAATTCCAAATTTCCAATACCTTCGCGACAACCTAGCTTCAATTCTCTTGTCAAAACTCTAGTCATCACTTCCTACTTATTTGGATACAGCATACAGGCAATTAATTGTTGTCATAAACCAATTCCGAAAGGTTGCTTCTGTCGAGATTTATTCTTACCCAGCAGTTTCATCTGGTTTGCATGTTCTTCTTCGTCTTCCAGCTTTTTCCTCCAAGCAGCCTCTTCCTTTTGTCTTTGGATCAGCTCTAACTCACGAAATCGTTCCTCCTCTTTCCTTTGTTGCTCCAAGGCTTCTCTTCTCTGTGCTTCTTCCACCCTCCTCCTATTCTCTTCCAGCATCTTATCCAGCTCTTCTCTTTCTTTTCGAGCTTGTTCCTGAGTGGTCATAGTCATATCAAAATGTGCACGAGGCCAAAATGACAGAAACATCTAATGAACTGGTTTTTAGAGAGCAGCAAATTTCTGATACTTCTAGCTTCTTTAAAAAAGAAAGAAAGAAAGAAAATAAAAGAAAAGCTTATTCATATGCTTTCAGCAATAAACTTTGATCAAAATAGATATCGAATGGTACACTGCTGGGCACAGAAGAAAAGGGAACTGATACAAATTGTAAGAATTAACTGTGGTGCAGTCCCCTTACATATGACAGACAGACCAGGTAAATCTATATCTGAGATGGTTAATGTAAGTGGGTAGAAGAGCAGAAGAAAGAGAGGTGGGGAAAACTAACTTTAGGAGTGACCATCTCAAATACTTATCTAGGTTCAAGGTTCAGCAGATAAAAATCTTCAGATTCTGGCTTTGCACCTACTATGATTTTAGTAAATACAGATATGTTCTTTGCCCAACAGATAGATGACTGATCCGAACATTCTTTGATCTTACAGCTCCCCTCATTGGTTTCATGTTTGAAAACTACAATGCTTGGACAGTACTTTAAGGCTCTTTAATGTTAAGACTTAACTCAAACATGATTTAGCTAAAACAGTTTTTGGCATTTATCTCCTTTAGAAAGAAGTTAGGCCCTGAGTTTAGGAAATATTGGAGAGAACTACAAACTCTACATGCAGGAGCACCTCCTCATCCTAATCGGTCTTGCCCACTGTAATGACCTCCTATTACTCACTGCCTCAGTTCTATCCCAAACCTTAAAGGTACTCTGCGGAGACTTGCACAAGTGATTCTACATTGCCAATATCTATATAACAGCAAACCTAAGTCTTTTGTGTTAACATCTTATGATGATACGTGTTAGAAACGACAGTTGAATGCTGGGGATTCGGTCAGTTCTCCATTATTCAGGGACCTAACCCAAAGGGAACTCAAGATTATTTATGCCACGTAAGGGACAATAACATTGGCATTGGCAATGACAGCGAGTGCAAACAGAAACACTGAGAACATTCCTGATAGTGTCAATATTGAGAATGATTGATGCAATGGCAGCGGTAATTGACATCACTTCTCAAGATATCTTACAAGTGGAAATCCCAACTTAAGCCTAAAAAATCAGTATGATATTTAAACACAGTGATAGAAAACGCAATGGATGCACAAGACTCACCAATCTATCCTCACACCTAAACGAAGAATAGAAAAGATGGCTTCAATTTACAAGATTGACAATGCCTCAATTACTTCTTTTCTCTTCAAAAACTCTTTGCAATATAAATAGAAGTTAAAACAAATGATTACTATATAACATAGGCCACTTCCTTTAAACATTTTACATGTTAAGGTCCTGATTTTTTACGACTGCAAATAAAATACCAATAGGCAGGTGGCAGGTGGAAGCTCATAACCAACCTGCAACAAAGGGACAAGTAACTAGCGAGAGTTCAAAATTCTTACTTCTTTCCTTCTTTCCTCAGCAAGCGCTGCTTCCTTTTCCTTATGAAGTTGAGCTTCAACATCATCAAACAATTTCTTTCGACCTTCTTCTATTCGCCTCTCTATTTCTAACTGAACTTCCTCAGAGTTTAACTTCTCTTCCACATTTTTCCGAATGGATTCTTCCAGTCTCCTTGCAGTCTCTTCCTCTAATAGTTTTAGTACAGCCTCTTGTTGACGCCTGATAGTGTGTACGAAAATAAAAACAAAAATAACAGCAAGAGTAATTCAATAAGCAAGCAAAAACTATCCTAAGTAAATTGCAGATTTCCACTTCGAGGAAGCACACATAAACAAGAAAATAATTATTCATTAAACAACGCATGTTAGAATAAGCAGTGGCTTACTAATTCAAAAACCCATAGAAGCTAACCTGTCACATGTCAGAACTAAATATCAACCTGCTCACTGAAAAGTGGCAAAAACCCAATTGGATAAAATAGGGATAAAAATTGACGAAATTTAAAACTCACGTCACTAAGCTATTAGCAATATTAATAAGATGTCAGCAAGAACATGCATAAGATATTTACCTTTTCTTCTCTTCCTCCTCTTTCTTTAGTTTCTCGATAGCAATTTTGGTAGAAGCAATACTTAGACTTCTTGACCTAGGCAATGGAGATAATGATCCACTCCTACTTCTACTTCTATGTCTTCTACGCCGCCTAGGAGGTGTTGGAGACCGGCTTTTACGCCTCCTATAACTGGGCGAACGACTGCTCCGATGGCGACGAGGAGGTGGAGAATCAGAATCACTTCTTCTCCTGCACTAAAAAACTCACAACTTTACATCATCACAACACACCCTTTTAAGAATAATAAAAAAGCCACTAATAGAAACATCAGTTCGCCTCCATATTGTACCAAATTTCACTGTAAGTTCGAATTTAAGTACCAAAAAATGCCATTACAAGATTGAATAAAGATGACTTCAAAATCACAACTTTACAACATTGCATAACACCCTTTTGAGAGTAACAAAAGACACACAAATTGGATTATCAAATTACTTCCATAATTTACTAGATTGAATTTTTAAGAACAAAAAAACAAGGAAATAAATAGTGTCATTAGCTTTTGATGCAAAGAGTATGTGACCTGGATTGAGAATTAGAATAAGGAGATCGGCTGCGGTCAGCCCTTCTGTTTCTTCTACTACGGTGGTTTTCCGCTGGCGACGGTGAGCGCCTACGCCGGTACGACGGCGACCGGGAGATGCTTCTAGCCATCTCTCTTCATTTAATTTTACTAGCCATAACTTAGATTTTGTATGCACTGTGCTGGATTATGTTTTTTAGACGGGCCAAGGCCCAATCTACTGTCTCGGAAATGAGTTCTAGTCCATTTATTCCTTATGCTTTTTCCTTTTTCTTATAAAGTAAAAAAATAAAATAAAAATGATTTACTGCAATTTGGAGGAACCTTGCATAGTAATTTTAATGCCTTATGAGCTTCCACATTATCAAATACTCAACAAAAATAATTCTGATTTCAAGTCATGATAAATGAATTTTCATGAATACTTAATTTTAATATGGTTGCTTTGTCTATATTACTAGAATTTAGTTATTAAAATAAGATTTATTTAACAAGTTATTTTAAAATTTAATTAATTCGAGATCTTAGTTCATGTTTCACAAAAAATTAAAAAAAAAAATTGATCTGATCAAAACTTGATTAACCTCTAATCCAATCACCTCAAGTTAAATTTAATCAAAACTTAATCAAAAATTTATTGATTTTTCAAAAAATTATTTTTTAAAATTTACCTAAATCAACTCACCTCACTTGTAACTCAACCTTTATCTAAGTGATCTCTAATTGGACCCACCATTTCCATGGTGAAAAGAGTGCAATAAGGATAATTTATATTTATATTTATATTTACATATCTTCTTCTTATTTTAAGATATTTTTTCCCATTTTCATTCCCCCCAAACAAGAGGGGAAACTGCAATATCTTGTTTTTCTCATTCCTCTAGTTTAATTCAATCCATTTTTTTCCTTTCACTCTCTTGCCTTTCACATAAAATATTTGAGTGTTTGTTTTTTTGAGACTTTTGGTGATGTTTGGAGTTTCAAGATAGAAAAACAGAGATAATAAAAACAAAAACAAAAAAAATTATTTTTTATTTTGAAAATATAAGATTTATTTTACATTTCTATCTATATTTTATTAATTAAATATAGTTCTATTTTTTTATGTGTTTTTTCTATCTCATAACACTAACCAAATACAATTTTAAATTCGTCATTTAAGCTTCAAGTCCTCCTAGCATGGGTTAATGTGACATGCTACCATAACTTCTCATGTCAGCTTCTGCATGTTTCAACTTTCAATCTATAAGACTGTTAAGATGAAATTTAACTGGCAATGTCCGAGCATTAGAAATAATAAATAAAAAGTTGACAACTTGTGACTCCTCCATCCAGCCCTTTCTTCTTCAGACAGGGAACAAGGGAAAAGGACCGAACAGTAGGGGATTAACTGAAGAGTCATCTCAGAGGCAGACCATTACCAAACAATACCATATCCTTAATTACTGCAATTGTAACTGATACAAGACATAGAAGATGAAACTGGCATGTTCTATATGCCCACCCACATGGGATAGTATGTGTTTTCCAGTGATTTTCTAGCTTATGTACATCAATCTACAGGTAACATGTAGTACGTTATCATGCATTAGTTTGATAAGTTTGTCTCAAAATCTCGGAGAAGCTTTATCTTGCCTTGGACAATTGTATAGCTTCTTGGTCAATGCTCGAATCTTCGGACCAAATATATTGCTGAGACATGAGTGAGAATTCTTGGTTCCTAGCATCCTCATGCTGCTCCCGCTTTGCCCATCTCTCGGCCAGACCCATTCCTTGCAGCATTTTCACCACTCCTGCCATTGTGGGGCGGCCTTCAGGTGAGCTCTGCGTGCACAGCAATGCAACCTGGACAATAGTCTCGACTTCTTTGCGGTCATAAGTTTCCAAGTTTCCATCCACTACGTCATCAAGCCTGTTTTCCCTCAGCAACTTCTTGATCTGTACATCATATTTCCAACATTTTAAGCATTATTTAAGAAGCATTTGTATAAGTGGAAAGAAAGACAGATAATAGACGCAGTCTCACATAGTCAAGCAGAAGAACATCCTCTTCCTCCTCGAGTCGAGAAAGGTCTATTGCACGCTGACCAGTTACCAGTTCAAGAAGTGTAATGCCATATCCGAACACATCTGTCTTTTCTGATGATTTTCCGGTGGATAAATATTCTGGGGCAATGTGACCCATGGTACCCCGCACCTGAGTTGTAATATGAGTGAATTTTGTATCAACCAGCTTCGCTAGCCCAAAATCTCCAAGAACAGGTTCAAAATTGTCGTCTAATAGGATGTTCGCAGCCTTTAAATCACGGTGTATAATCTTAGGATTACAATGCTCATGTAGATATTCCAAGCCGTGCGCTGCACCAAAGGCAATGCGTTTCCTCGTTGGCCAGTCCAAGCCTTTCTCGCCAGGCTTTAAATCTATAAAATGAATCAAAAGAAAATAGATAACACAAGTCACTGTTATGAATCAATTTAGGAGTGCTATTTATAACATGAAAATCTCAAAGATGGAAAGCACGGTGCTTATTCAAAAAATACCTCTCAAGTGGTATGCAACACTAAGATTTTGCATATATGGATACACCAGGATTCTCTCAGATGAAGTTGTACAGAATCCAATCAACCTTAGAAGATTCTTATGAGCAGCAACACTAATAAGTTGAACTTCTCTCAGGAATGCAGCCTTTCCTCCAGGACTGTAATAATCTTCGAGGCGTTTCACAGCAACTTTCATGTTGTCTGAGATGATACCTTTGTAAACTTTTCCAAACCCTCCTTGTCCTATTATGTTGCTTTCACTGAAGTTGTCTGTTGCAAGTTGAAGCTCACGCCATGAAAATCTTCTAAGCTGCCCAAATGAAATTTTGCGGTCATCTTCGCCTAAAATCACAGGAAAAAAAAAAGGCAGAGTTTAGTTAACATTAACCAACAATTATTTTGAAACCAATTCAACTACACAACCGAAAACAAAATTTACCAGAAACATCAACAAAGATATCATTTTTCTCTTTGTGAAATTGTTGATATCGGTATGCCAAGACAACTAAAAGTATCAGTAGACCGAAAGCACCACAGCTTGCAGAAGCTGCAATTACTTTAAGTCTTAACTTCCTGGTTGAAACTGCAAATGTTTCATGATTAGGTTCCATCTGGAGATCATGTCATGAAGAATAATACAAACAAAATGCAGTGTCTTCAGAAATTAACCTGGAAGAGGAGACCTTGACAGGCAAGGTTCTTCAAAGCTCAGGCCACAAGCAATATAAGTCGCTGTAAAACTGAAGATACATAACAATTAATGTCAAGCAAACCAAGCTTCATAACTATGTGCCTACCAGTAAAAGATGATAAAAGTTTTAGAACTTAAATTACAAAGAATCACTATACACATTAATCTTGATTTCTATCATTAAATGATGGGTTCTCTTTTAAGCTCTCCTTCCACCATGTTTTCACAGTTAGGAGATTTCTTTTAACCAAGTTGATGAGAAAGAAAGTGACCAGCTATGGTTAGACAAATGAATCCAAACAAAAGATGATCAATGAGATGAAGATTCGAGTGGGATTTACTTGAATGTTGCAACTGAAAAGAGTTTATCTGGTATTCTTCCTGTTAAATTGTTAGATGAGACATCCCTGTCAGAGAAAAAGAATCATGAGCAATTGAACTTAGTACGACCATAGTTAGAGAAATATAACTACAAACAATATGTAAAAGGCTAACCAGCCATGTAAAGCAACCAAGAAATGTTTTAAGAATGATGATATTCGCAAGAGCAAGACTACCGAAAAGCCTTGTAGAACCTCATAATGTTGATTCCTTGATGGAAGAAACAGTAAAATGACTGAAATTTAAAACAAAGCCATCTTCTAAGAAACTGTTAAAACAAAGATGATGTGCTGCTTCATGCATATAAGAATAACAAAGCAAGGAAATATGACTCTTCAAGAGGCATTAAAGAATCCTTACAAAAATTTTAAATTGGATAGCTGATCCCAAGTGTCAGGTATCGAACCACTGAATTTATTGCTGGCAAGATTCAGATTTTTTAGTTGCACCATGTTGCCCAGATAATCAGGCAAGGACCCTGATAGATTATTGTTCCTTAATTCCCTGCATGGAGAAGGGTAGGTTTTAAAAACATGGCCATAATTCACCACCAGCACTCATACCTCCTCTGGAAACACAAAAGGTAATATTTTTTTTTAATTCTATTATGGTATGTAAATAAGATCATAAAAAGAAAACAATATGACATTAAAGTGATAGTTCTCCTAGATTAGTATCAATTTTAACTTCATCCTCTACCGTTCAATTGCATCGATCTTCGTCCCGAAACTTTATATTCATGTTAAGCAGTGGAAGTGCTAGGTTTTTTTGACAGTAGGTCTTGCATCCCGGAAAACTGAGTAAATTATTGCCATCAGTATTTTCACATGAAAAATCAGATTCAATAGGGACATCAATTCGTATTAGAAATAGATTGGTTCACATTTGGGTTGGCCAAACTGTCTCAGTTGATAGTTAGATGAATGCTTCTGCAAACATATAACTGAAAATCCATGTGAATTACAAGCTAACCAAAAACTCACAGGGAAACCAAAAACTTCAGTTTAGTGATTGCAGGTGAAAGAGTTCCTGAAAGTCCAAGTGAATTCAAGCTCCTGCAAAGTAGTACGTTCACAGAGTAAATGCACTGCAAAATTTACTGACGAAAGCACTGTCAATCAAGGAAGACTCAAATAAAAATGCAGCAGTCCCACTGGATAACAGTAGTGTGTTGCAAAAATAGGCAAAACAGAAGTGTATTCCAAATACAGACACTTACAGGAATACAACATGTCCGTTTTTGCAATAGACATTAGTCCAACTATAGCAAGGGCTCACTAAATTAGGATCCCAATCTATTTGTCCATTGGAATCATTTAGTGCCAGTAGAAGATCTCTTAAAGCACCACCTGAACATTAGAGAAAGTTGAAACGTGTCAGTAAATATCTGATGCTCGGTAGAAGGTAATGACTGGCAGCAGCTCCCCATATTTCATTAAATAGATAATATTTTCAAAATGAAAACAGGAAGAGACAACTATATATTGTACCTTTCTCATTCATAAGCATAATTGGCTATACAAGTTAGATTTCTGTAAGTGAATTATCCAACCAATAAGGTTCTTTCCCAAGGTAATGTTGTATAAATATATCCAGATTTGAAGAAATTACAGTGAATTAATAGCAGTTTTCCAAGACATAAAGCAATTGAGTTTAAGAAGTGTAGCTTGCCTTTCTGCTCTCGAGCAACAATAGAAACATGCTAAATGATGACAGAAATTGTTTTCTTCTTTCCCTCAAGATCAAAATCATAATAATTGGGTCCCGATAACTTTCAAAATCAAAACATTCTGAGAAATGTCTGAACAGAGTTTAAATGTGATGCTTTCTTTCAAGACTACCAAACTTCCACCAAGATATTAATTCATGGATTTACATTGAGCCTGAAATCAGTAAAACTATTTCCAAGGAATGATACTACAGAGGGAGAACAAAGCTTAAAGAAAAGAAATGAAAACTTATAGAGACTCCCATAATTTTTTAAATGCCAATGATCCACTTTTTGAGGCCAGGATACATTTTCAGGCCTGAAGTTTCAAACTATCTCCAAGCCTTGTATCTTTCCACCAGTATTAGTATTTGGAGCCAACAAATGACATTGTAGTAAAGCAAATTGTAGATAACACCATACCTTCAGTGTCAGGTTCCTTGGATGAATTAATGATTTGTAAAAAATTGAGCAGAACAAGACAGTTGATAACTAGTTTCAGAGGATTCCTGATGGAGAACACTCCAAACATGTATCCGAATTTGGTGTAGCCGAAGGATTCAGCAGCAGACCTCTTGCCACCACTTGGATGCTCTAATAAAGCAAAAGTTTTATCAGTTTAAAGAAAAATTAAGCGCATGCTCTAATTTTACCATTACTCCTCATTTAAAGTAATAGACCAAAGCATTCACTATTGATTTCACTAACAAAATATATCCTTCTTTCTTAAGATCATGCACTTTAGGTTTAACTTTTTTGTATGCAAGTTTCCTTTATGCTTGCATCTAGACTCTAGGAGACTCAATTATGCTACCCTAATATGGCCTAAGATGGTGAAAGAAGGAAAAGGAGAGCACACCAAAAAAGAAAAACATTCTATCAGGTAGTCAGAACAAGTTCAATCTAAGCTTCTGCACATCCCATAAATAAATTTCATACATAATTCTGACAGAAAAATATTCCCATGATCCTCATCTTCCACAAGAAAAGCATCTGATGGGAAAATGGAAGCTCAAAATCTACTTATTCCCACCACACACCCTAATGAAACAAGATAGATTTTGTTTTTTCTTTTCTTTTTTCATTTTATTATTTCTTTCTTGCCGTTTAAGGAATTTTTCCCTATAAGAATACATGATGTGTTACTTTCACAACAACGAGACAAGTATTATTTTCCCACCACAAACTTTGCAGGACCATAAATTGTTAATGGTCAAGGTTCGTTCAACTTTTCTGTCCCAATTTCTTGGTACAAAGCTACTTGGCTTGATCATAGAACAAGCAATGTTTCTTTATGTTTTCTCTTAGTAGTGAAAAACAGCAGATTTGGACTTCAAATTCATAATCTTTCAACAAAATGATCGTCAACTACAGAACCTAGCTACCATCCCTCAGCATCAGTAATAAACTCAACCAGCTAGTGATCCCCCACACGGACATGCAAAAAATAAAATATATACTAGCCTGAAGAACAAAAGAGAGAAGCTATGAAATTGACAACAACCAAGAAAGAATTACACAAAAAATTAATCTCTTGTTTGGAATGTAACAGTTGCAAGAAACTCACACGACAAATGTACATAACAGACAGGCAGACAGATACATCAAGAAGGAATGAAAAGAAACATACCACTATTAACTTCAGTCATGGAAAGTGCAGAAGACTGAAAAAAAGGTGGTGGCACAAGAAGAAGAAAACGAAGAAGCTGAACGCAGCCACTATCATGATGATCATAAGGAATAAATGATGATTAATGCAATGGACCCACAAAGCATTTTGATATGAAAAAATATGGAATTCTTGAAAGGCCAATAACAGAGAATATGGGAGGGACTAGTGGTGTATTGGTGGAGGACGAGAATGAGAATCCCACTAATTAAACTTTGCTATGCTTTTTCTTGCAATTGGATTGGATTAAGATAATGATTAACACTTTTTTTTGGTGTTGTTGCTTTTAAAATATCCAAATTAACCCGGTGAGATGCCTCTGATACATATCTATCAGAAGACTATTAGCATCTGTCTTTAGAGATACTTCCATTATGAAATAAACCATGCTCTGCGGAGACAAAGTCAATTCTTCCTTAGTCAATTTTTCTTGGCCTCATTAATCTTTTAAAATATCCAAACGTTTGGGTTGTGGTACGAGAATTTGGGATCAGGGTATGCAATTAGGTCAAATTCATGGTATATGGAAGTCATCTATTGGGATAAATTAGAAATATATAAGTGTAAGGTAAAACTTAAAAGGCTTTTTTATATATTCTTTGTTCTCTTGGTTCTTTTCTTTCTTTATTGAGTCATTAATTCTTAGTTATAAAAACAAGACTAACTTGGTGGGTTGACATGGGACCTAGATTGATTCGAGTTTAAGAAAACATAAAGGAAGGATTGACTCAACCTGACCACATCAAAAAAACAAGTGAACCTGAGATAAAACACGGGTCAAAAACTCATTGATTTTTTTGAAAAAAGATTTTGGTCAAAATAAGGTTGCGTTGATTATTTTAAAAAAAAAATTAAGTCAACTAGGTTGACCCTCCTGACCCATGACATAGGCCTTGCCCCGGTCGATCCCCAAGTCTTGTTTTAAAACTATGATA
>Ga0307517_10007195_pt1 | contig 16297 bp, 13 predicted proteins | sample 23_EM_MG_FD_194515 | JGI IMG/M metagenome (GOLD analysis project Ga0307517, IMG submission 194515) | Populus trichocarpa ectomycorrhiza microbial communities from riparian zone in the Pacific Northwest, United States - 23_EM | ecosystem: Host-associated > Plants > Roots > Unclassified | place... | reverse complement strand
AGAGAGTGATTGTGACGTGACCTTGTGACATGTGATCTAATCTCTGGTTGCTCGAAGACTCCATTCTAACCTACCACTCCCATACTCGCTATAGGGTAGAACTTCTAAATTTGACAACGGCCGCTACGTCCCGGTACGGGACTGTTTCTATATCCGGACTATTACCATAACGGGTGCGCGCTCTCGCGACCCGTCGTATTTCATTTCTACTCGGTTTAGCTATTTGTACATGGTTTGGACTGTTCGGCTTAAGGCCAGTATATAGTTTAGATACCCGAAAATGCCCACCTCAGTCCGTTTACGACGTACTGAGGTGAGCCTGTCATACATAGTTCAGTTTACCTACATATTGCTGACACCCAGTATGTAGCATATTATATTTCCTACAGGTAGCCATCTAATGTAGTCCGTTTACGACGTACTGAGCATATTATATTTCCTACATCATATCCTTACTCCCAGGCTTAGTACCATTTACAATGTGTCAATCTTGAGCTTGCGCCCAGGAATTGGACCTGCAATGCTTGTTCTACTCACAGGAAGGGCAAAACGGCACGCCGATGACATAATATTACTATATTAGGTCATTGTGCCTGATTACGTACCTAGGTAGTCCCTGAATTGACTCTGAAAAAAAAATTCCGACCTACGGTGTTCTTTATTGATCCCGGTGTACCCTTGTCGGAGACTAGGATACATTTGTAGGGCCTTTGTACATTATCTGTTATCCATCGTCTGTTGTCGTTGTATATTTTATGTAATACTTTTGATCCATTGCCTTTGTACTTTTCAATGATAAAGAAAATGTTTGCCTAAATTCTTTCTTGTGGAAAATAACGATGTAATGACCGACAGATCTGATACTGTCAATACAGCAAGGCTTTGACGACGAGGTCGTCCCTTTATAAAATAAATGATAAAAGGATAATGCGTACGTGGCGTAATAACTTAACACTCCCCCTCGTTATGGACGCGGTCACATAACATTCAATTCAGCACAGAATCTCTTGAATTTGACACGAGCAAGAGATTTGGTAAAGATGTCGGCAACCAATGGAGAGTGAGTCTGAGTGACGTCCGATGGAGGAAATTGGATGAATCACTTGCTTCTTCTGGATTGTTTCCTAGGCTAGGTTTTGTGTCTCTTGATTTTTGTCCGGTTGTATTGAGAAGTCTTGAAGTGAGGCAGTTGGATGATGACTTTGGGATTGTCGAGTCTATCTTGTCTGAAAATCGGCAGAGAGCCTGAGTGTTCCCTGGTTTGACGGCCTCTCTGGGCAGGAACTTTCAGTTCAAATTGCTGATAATGAGGACGTAATTATGATCATAGTTAATAGATATAGAGGTCGGCTTGTACTTTACCCACTCCGTTGTAATAATCTACGTATTTTCCTCCACGTCATTGCCCAAATGCCAACACGCCTCTCATCAGGAACCACAATCCCTGTCGAAGAAACCTTAAGGTTCTGAAACATGATCTTCCTTCTCGTTTCCGTAAACGTAAGCTTTCCAAGCGGAAGCGGTTGTACAGTCGAAACGACAGTCGAAATAATGAAATCCTTCGAAAACGATTTAGATGAATAACCTTCTTCCATGTCCTTTGGAAGAATCGAGAGCTCGTCGATCGGAGGTGTCGTCGCTTCTACATTCGTGTTCTCGCGGATTCGGCCCCATATCACGCTGTATGTGCCTGTCCAGTATACACCATAGTTGATTTCGAGTCGTTGTAGGTGGGGGTGTTTTCGAGCCAGGCTTTCTGTGAAGCATGCGGCGTCGCGTCCTTGTCTGGAAAGTTCGATTTTGGAACTGGTGATCCTTGTTGAGAATTTAAGGAATTGGAGGGTTTGTGGGAGGGTAACGTTGGACATCGTCTCGTATAAAATCTAAAGACGCAGGGTTTTAAAGTCTGGCTATAAGGGAAGGGAGGGGTTTTACTCACCATGATGGGGTGAGTCTCCTGAAGATGATTAAGGATATTCTTTGAATAGTTATCCTGGGACTGAATGATCAAGCGCTCCAATTGTTTGAATGAGGCGAAGACTTGGAGGAATTGGGCCGTCGTGTCATATACGGTCACCTGGATTGAGACGAGGCTTTCGGCGACGATTGTTTTGGCCAAATTGTTCAGTTTCTCCGTGACGGATGCAGAGTCGCAGAACGTTGGTCGTTGGGCAAAACCCCACAGCTTTATTTGCTTCAGAGGTCGATGAGAGAACTGCATGACATGGGTGTAGGGACCATCGTATGAGGTCAACATGGGTAGCGCATCTGGTTTAAAGGGGTGTAGATCAAAGTTCTGGCGTGGATCGTCGGAGGATGGAGGGCAGATGGATATTGATTCTAATTGGGGACAACTTGTGATGGCGGCGGTGAAATGAACATCCAGAATGGCCGGCAACGGTAGATTCAACGATCGAATGGAGTGCGCCTTTTGAGAAAGGATGCGAAAGACGCGGGATGCGGTTTCTACTCGGGGAATGGAAAGTGATTCTGTGGTGAGTGGATGGATGATAGTTTGGAGGGTCTCGGTGGATACGCCGTTCATGCTCTCTTCGTGCATTGAGACGTAGTTTGTTGGATTTCCTTCCCATGGCCACTGGTCGATGTGCAAGTGGGTGATGGAGGACAAAGGAGGGCAGAGTGGAGAAGGAATAGACGATGAATTGAGCCAGAGGACCTTGATCGGGAGAGATTGGAGGATGTCCCACCACTCGAGTTCAAAGTCGATGCAATGCCAGGCCAAAGAGGTTAGGTTCGGAAAGGAGGGCAAAACTCGGACGATGGCGTTTATGAGAAGGTTTGGGTTCAGATCGTCTTGTTGGTTGCGTTGAGGAAACCCGGAGCGGCTGTAGGGAGATATCCAGCAGTTGCGGACACCGTATATGAGGTGGGGACTCTGGTAGATGCTTATTCTTTGCAATGACCGTTCGAGATAGCTCTTTGGACGAAGGATGGGTCTGTCTGTGCTGTATGCCAGTAGGAAGGGCGAGACGTCGAGGGTGGCGAACAAGAGCGGCTGGGCCAGAAATCGGAAGGAGGAGCAGGTCAGGGTCACAGAACGCAGATCCTGGGCATTCAGATACGGGAAGACGAGCAGCCATATTTCTGGGAGAATCGAGGAGTGCATCGTCGACATCGATGAGGAGCATGGGAAGATGTGACATCACACGTAACTTCAGTCCCTTTGTGCAATCAGGTTGTATTCAGGGTTAGGAGCCTGCCTCACACTGACGCGAGTTCTTTGGCAGTAAATCGGCTACCTATTCTTCGTAATATGTGTGATCACAAAGGTCATGCGAGCCAGGCGTCCAAGTTCATTTTCTCCGCAAGTGTTTGGGCCTTGTCCAAATTTTTATTGGGAGAAAATAAGGACGTGGGCGTTTGAGGACCCCTGGATTTGCTTCACATTTCGATTTTGAGCGTGAAGAGTCCTCCGATTTGTACGCTCCGCTATCACAGGTAAAGGATATGGCGATCTCATTGGATAGGCCCGGGAGCAACTTATTGAGATCCTACTGTTTCTCTATGCAATCGCCGCTTTCATCCTCGGGACCATTGTGTGTTCTAGGGGACTGGGTGGATCAAGTCGGGAGTTCTTGTCCTGTATCCATCGCATCCCTTTTTCCGACGATTTGGTGCATTTGATGCTTGTACCGATATCAGTCGGTATAGGGTTGGTGGATGAAGTGAGCTAATAGATGGTGATATCTCGGAACTTGATGAACTGTTAGGCGTAAGTACGACACTACCCTAGTAGTGGCTAACATCTCCCTCAGGTCTGTCGACCCCTTTAAGTTCCTTCATCCTTTCCGTTGCTTATCACAAGTGAATTTTCAGTTAAAGACACATAACACAATGGCCGAATTACATTACATAAACTATTGCCGCTTCCTGAAGTACAACTTCGCAGTTGAACTTGGCCGGATGGTATTCGTATAATACAAATCAGGAGGACGAGCGTCATCCACCAACTTCACGTCATAAGTGTTGACAATGTGAGCAAGAATCAGTTTGATCTCTGCAGATGCGAAATATCGACCAGGACATGCGTGTTTCCCTTGACCAAATGCCACAAACTCTGAATTGATGCTGACCACATCGAAATTTTTGTCCGGATAGCCCTCGAGAACGGCACGTTCCTTCATTTTGACGAATCGGAAGCCATCAAATCTCAGAGGATCTTCGTATGTCTGTGGATCGAGTTGTACGTCGTCGAAAGGGACGCTGATGACTGTACCCGCAGGAATAAAGGTACCATCCGAGAAAGTAAAATCAAGCAGTGTGTATTTGGCCATCAACACTTCAAAATGCAAAGTAAGAATTTGCTTTTCGAATCCAAAACTGACTTACAAACAGCAGCTGGGCGAAGCCGTTGAGACTCCTTCACGAAACTGTCGATTTTGCACATTTGATCAAGAGCAGCTTTGGTCCAGCCCTCTCGTTTAGTCACTTCCTCCACCTCTTCTCTCAGTGGCTCAAAATATTCTGGATTCGATGCCAAATCAAATAAGACGTGCGTTGTGGCCTGAACCACCAAGTGAGACCATATTTACATGTCGACCTTGGTAGCAAACTCACCATAGACGTCGTATGAATAGCAGCGATATTCAGGCCAAATATCACAGTAGTGAGGGGCCGATCCTCAAAGTCTCTTCCTTTGCCTTCGTCTATGAGCCACGTCAAGAAATCGTTCTGTTTAGATGAAGGTGAGTCCTCAAGCAAGATAGGTAGTGTACGACGCACGAAATTTTCAGTTCGTTCCTCCTTTTCTCCTTTACGACGAGCATCAATAAGAGGTTTAAGAAGTTCCAAGCCGTCGCGATTGCATTGGGCGATCTTACCACCGGCAAAGTAGAATACAATGCTAAAAGGGATATCAATATCGAGGTTTTATAATCACATAGAACGGAGACTCACGGACGTAGGAATGAAGGGAAAATATTAAGGAGCAAAGCGGTTTTGAACACATCTCTAGTAAACGAAATGCAAATTTCGATCCAGTCAAGATTTTTGCCTAGGACAGAATCGGTTATCAATGTAAATAAAAGCAAGACTAATGGATTCACATAGTACTGGACCAACAAAAATTCGGTTTGCTGCACGAGCAACTATCGTCGTCATATTTTCATATGCTAAGACACCGGTCCATTCTGCGGAGAGCTGTAAGCCTCCATAAAATAAGGATACCAAGAATAAAAATTACCATCTTTGACAGGAATATATTGATTACAAGCTTCGACCACTTCCTCGTAAACATCCGCGACCAATGCCGGTATTTCTTTTGTAAGTCGCTTTTTGATGACCGGAATCTGAATTTGGTTCGATGGGCCCTTATAGGTGAATCGTGATTGTACGGCCTGTATGATGAAGCAGTTCTGAGTGTAGTGCCTTTCACAAAACTAGGAAATTACGGCACACCTCTGAGGAGACCTTTCGTCCAGATAAGACATGGTCAGGAGCTCTCCTTATGTCGTCCAAGTGTTTTGGATCTGATATGATAACAAACCACCCCGTAGGAGTAAGAACCTTGAAAATACGACCAGGCCACTGTGCAAAGTGATGAAGGTTATTTACTTGACGACATGCCAACCGGACAACCGACCGTTTGCCTCCCGATCGCCACGAGGGCATTGGTGTTCGTCACAAATTTGGATATGCCGATGAACGAAAGGACGGGTAAGCTGGAACCAACTGTCGGGAACTGTCTTAACTAGGAGAGGATCAGAGTCCGTCGAGTATAGGAATCGATGTGTCTCACCTTCCAAGCCCCGCTACTGTGATAGGACAGTACCAGCCAAAAGAGAAGGGTTGCCACCCCGGTCAGAATCAAAGGATTCAGGGCTTGTAAATTGGTGACAATTGAGTGCGAAAGTGCGTGTAAGTCATCCATAGCAAGGAGCGCAGGGTAAAGGTTGGGTTTGAATTATGTCTGGATTGGAGATTGGATGGAAACAGTGCAAGGGAATCAATTCCAGCGTATAGGAAGATAGGTTCTTATACGCACCTCAACGAACCTGCTCACCTCATAGATATGTGTCAAGAGGCCGTCTTGCGTGCCCTGGGTAGATCTTTAAATAACGATTCAAATATACGCGAAGTGCAAACCAACCTGATGCAGGAAAAGGACTAGACGGTTGAAGCCTGGCGACCATGTCACAAACGCCCTCACTGAGGGATTCTTCTCCTCAGACTTCGTTTTCCCAACTGTAGAGCAATAAGTAAGTTAAAGTAACCACCAACATTATAATCTTCGTCGTATAATCCCAGAAACTTCTTAATTAAGGAAAATCACGGTCCGGTTGTTCCGTCACACTCGAAGTTCTCCACCCGAGTCCACCGTGCATCTGATCCTGGCAACCTCTATCCTGGTGAGCGGTTCCAGGGCTGGTGGTTCTCCCATTCCGATTTGGAACGTTAGCACATTACTCCTTCTTCTGAATCACATTCGAGACTCTGGGATCGATACTCGCTGCCCATTTCGTCGTTTGCGGCAGCCCTTTCTCTTGTCGCAGAGCCTCCCGTTTTTCCTTTTTTTTCCAACGGAGGGAAAACGGTGCCCAGGTAAAGGATTTGCTGCTTGATCTTCATTTGTGATCCTATTGGATGGGTGAAAACCTACACAATGTTGGGCGTGGCTCCACAGGGATTCTTCTTCGGTATTCTTTGTGATTCTTCCATCATCCACAGATACTAAGAAGCATCGAGCTGAAGCCAGACGCTCATCTGTTCGATTGTGGTCAGGCGTGCTTTCAGGAATTCTTTGGGTTAATATTGATCCTGATTATGTTTCACCGAAGCATTGTGGCATTCCACTATTTGTGAGCAAAATGTGGTGTTGATGCAGTTACGATCTTTGACCTATCCAACCAAATGAGGAGGGTTGCGACCCCGGTTTCAAAGGATTCAGGACTTGTAAATTGGTGGAAATAGAGTGCGAAAGTGCCTGTAAATCTCCCATGGCAAGGAGCGCATCGAGAGAAAAGTCTGTGTATCGGACAACGATTCAACTCCAGGGTATATAGCTTCTTTCACACTTCGCCGAGCCAGCTTAGCATATAGATGTGTGTCAAGATGCCACGCCCCAGGGTAGTTTTCTTAGCAGTATAATATTGTCATAAGTACACACCGACTGATCGAATCAGATCGATACTCACCAACAATTGGAAACCGAAATCAAAGGTAAATGAGCGTTTGGAAGCTAGCTGGCACGGTCGTCAACACAAGGGCTGTCGAATCATCAGCGTTATTCTCAATAATCTCCAACCCATTCTCGAAGCAATGTTAATATTCGCAGTATCCCCACTTAGATACACGTACAGTTCCACATCTGCCGTTATGGTTCTTGCACTAGTGCTTACAATTTTAAATGAGCCATTTGTTCAAGTTGGAAAGTTGCGGTCCGGTTGATCCTTCAAGTTGATCATGAACATCGAAGTACGCACAGACTCTGAATGGGAGGCGTTTGTCCATGAAAAAGCCTCTGAGATAGAGTCTAACCTGTCTACTGGACCATTTGCGTCAATAATGTCCCCATCGGATGACAGATTTCCACCAGCTCTGGACCACACCTTACTCAAACCGGACGCGACGCCTTCTCAGATTGATGTTTTGTGTGCTGAAGCAATTAAATTTGGATTCAAGGTGAGCCTATGTATATACTCCACCTCTTATATAAACTCACCTGTTCTGGAGATATAGTCTTGCTGTGTCAACGGAATTTATGTCAAGCAAGTGGCTTCACGACTGAAAGGATCAAAGACACTCGCGTGCAGTGTTGTTGGGTTCCCTCTCGGTGCAGGATCTGCTGAAGCAAAAGCATTGTAAGCATGTCCAGCCAATCATCATGAACGGGAGTAAACACTCATTCCAGTGAAGCACGACAAGCCATCCGAGATGGGGCCAAAGAAATCGACACCGTCCTTCCACTTGGTTTACTACTCTCAAATCCCCCACAATACAGCTCCCTCTTTGATCATCTAAAAACAATAATCACTGCCGCTGCTCCGGTCCCCGTCAAAGTCATTCTAGAAACCAGTTTAATACCAACTCGTCTGCTCAAGATCGCTGCTTCCGTTATCTCCGCCGAAGCAGGAGCCTCATTTGTAAAGACGAGCACCGGATTCGCAGGAGGTGGTGCTACGAAGGGCGATGTCAGTCTTATGTACAATGCGGTGAAATATAAGGGCGACGTAAAAGTCAAAGCATCCGGGGGCATTCGGTCATTTGAAGGTTGTCAGGAAATGTTCAGAGCTGGAGCAGAAAGGATTGGAACGTACGTCCAATTTTCCTGATAAATTTTTGCGTCAATTTTACCACTTTTTCAGTTCATCTAGTGTCGCTCTCATGCAATATAGTGGTGCTGACGACCGTTACTGATATCATATTGTCGAGTCTAAACTTGAATTCGATGCATTCAATTTTTTCATCGAGATAAAGTCGGCTGAGCAGCTACGACGAGCGCAATTTTCGGCCCCACCTTCGAAATAAAATCTGTCGGTAGTTTTCTTTCTAAACACGGTTTCTGATCGCTATCATCAGTACGTCTAGTTCTGACTTAAAACCTTGATCATTTGAGATGACATCCCAATAGCGTTGCAATTTTGCCTGATGCTCAATGAATTGCCTCGTACGATCTCTGGAACCTCAATCCTTCAGCAAGTGGATCAGAGTGGAACAAATTTCCTGTGACCACCTCCAATGATGTTCTTCTCTGTTGTTATGGGTCTCTTTGTTCATACAGACGGTATCGGCCTAAGCTTACCCTTCTCAATTGTGCTGGAATTGCGCGCAGTTTCAAAAGACAAACTCGATGATCCGAAAGCTGACCTTGCTATCTTCATACTGTTGCAACTCTCTGTTCGATCGACGATAGACGCCCTGCCTCTCGTCCGGTACCCAAGCAGAGAGTGTTTCGTTCGCATGGCGTACCAACCTTCATAATTGGCAAATACGTCTGCTGTTCACCAACAGTGGGGCAGGCGATCTTAACGGATTTCAAGCACATTGCCGCTGCCCATACCATATTTCCTTCGGAACCCATTCTCTTCTTGCCGGGACCTCATGGTCAGTTACCCCATTCAGACCAATGTCTGAATGTCTCTCAATTCTACTCTTCATCAGAAAAGGTATCGGCATCCGATGCGTGTCTTTCGGCCCTCATTGAATCTTGTTCGCCTCTGTTTTGACTCGGGTCCTCCTTTACAACCCGTCTAATTTCCCTTTCTTTTCAGGTATGGGACCACAAATGCGCATCATATTCCAAGGCTGTGATTATGGCATCGAATTGTTTGACTTTCGCCCAATGGCCGACTTGTGATGTCTACGTCTTGGGACAGGAACAGCGGAATTATCGAACTCATGCCCCAACCCGGAATTCATCATGACCTCAGATTCAATGGAGCCGAATAGTTCCATCATCACAGCCTTCCATGAGCCATGCGACATAACCTTCTTTAACAATTGTGCGCTGATCTAAAATGGTACTTTGAAGGTGTAGTGATTGTTTCAATCCTTTTGTCACTTGTGCGCAAGTTTGGGCCGAACATTACAGATATCGACACTGCTGATTGGAATAAAATCAACAGGAGTCCGTCAATGAATCATCTCCAAGGTTATTCCCTTGATTAGGAACTGTGGGTCCTAATAAGCTGATTTTTCTTGATGGTATATGATTGGCTCATCGTCCTCAACTGGTCTCGTACTACTCGGCTCGGCTGCAACTGCACACTTTCAGTTAACCTCGTTTAATGGTTACCCTTCCGTTGGATATGAAACCTACTATGATAGATCGACTAGAAACCTAGAAGGTAGAAACTTTTCATCCATGCGACTTCAAGACCAGGGTGAGCTGCAGTTTTGAAGATCCCCTCTAAGGCTACAAAGTACCGTATGTGTTAAAATTTTGCTGACATGAGTACCGATCGCTGACGTGTAGAATTTAGCTTGGACGGATGATCAAAGTTTCCTTTACAATCATTCGATTTACGCCCAATTAGTGCGAGCGCAAAGACCGAACAAAAGATGGAACACAGGTTCGCCTTACCTGGGGCCAACGGAAACGGCAGGATATATAAGCAGTGCCGACTTCTGAACCTCAGAATCCGGTATTCCTACAAGACGATAAGTTTGGCAGGTCTGGACTACCACGTACACCAAGTTGACACCAAGGGTCGATTTGTTCTAATCCTGTACGGTTTCTATTGTCCCTCACTCCATTATTGTCGAAGTTCTGACCTTATTTCAGCGATTTTATATCAACCAAGATGCGTTTCAATATCTTCGCTGTCGCAGGCCTCCTCTTGTCCACGGTCGCTTTTGCGGCTCCAGTCGACCTGTCTGCCCGTTCAGACGAAGTCCAGGGTGATCTCGTCATTGAACGCGAACCGGACAATAGGCCAAGCGAGATTCCCCCTTATGGTGGAGCTGCAGGAATTCCACGGCCAAGAGCACCTACTCCTGACCCTGTGAGGCACCCCCGGAATCAACCTCCCATTTCACCTCCCGGCGCACCCCCACGCACACCGTCCGCTCGTCGTGCTCGTCGTCAATCAAGAATTCCTGGAAGTAACATGAGGAAGCGTTCAGAGGAGCCGGAAGATGATGTTTTTGCCCGCGAACCGGGCGACCATTACTGTAGGACCTGCATTCGACGACCAAGACCACATCCGAGGTAACCCAGCCGACCTCCCAGCACACCTCCTCGCACACTGTCCCCTCGTTCAACAAGAATCAGGAGAGGTAGCAAGTGAGAAGATGCACATGAGACGTAAATTTAGTATTCTGCTAGTGGTGAATCTGCTGTTTTATCTGGTCCACTGTTATCCATGTATTTTATTATTCCACTGTCCTAATCTACACCTCGTTGAGGGGTGGTTAATTCTCGTCCGAAGTTGTCGATTCGAATAAGATTTCATGAACTCGAGCAGCACTCATCCTGTCAAGGAGAAGTGTATGCGGCACATGCTGATAGATAAAATCTGTAATCATTAGTTCAAGTTTGAGTTGGTGGTGTTGTGCACGCAACAGATGTTACTTGATTTGTGTCTTTTGGCAAATGTAAATAGATTGGAAAAAACCCTTCGGAATAGTGGTACTATTGATTCTGTGTGATATCGGCTCTCACCTGAAGCTTCGGCGGTTGGCAGCCCTTCGTACGAGAGGGTCTGCGCCCAAGGCGATTCAGTTGGGTTTCAACATAAGGCAGGTGTTCATTGCACGTTGTTGTATGAGTTGGATAAAGGGCACAAGAGAGATCAAATCCGTAATTTAGACCTCAGCCAAAGCTAGTCAAGACATAGGAAGACTCCCTCAAAGTTCAGAGAAGCAGATTTCGTTAACTTGTAGACCAGTCAAAGTTTAACTCGAGTTAGCAAGCATTGCAAAGCTGGAATTACATCGTGGTAGGCGGCAAGGTGGTTCTGGTTCTCAACCCCTCCAGTAGTTCGGCTTCATAAAAGGCAAGGGCATAATAGAAGCCGTGCGAGGTTGTTTGCGAACCTCTACTACGACTTCCGTTCCCTTCTTGTGCCAGCCAAACTTGATATAGCCCATAGCGATATTCTTTCCAAGTGTAGGGGAGGGAATACCAGATGTAATGATACCTGGAAAGATGTTAGAAGTGAGTATTATCTCGGATGACCGTACACACCCAATTCTTCGGTCGAATCTGGAGCAAGTATTCGAGCTCCCTCTGCAATAATGTTGAATAGCAGCTACAAGTGACATCTGTGTTTGACTTACGACGAGCAGGTGCGCCTTCAACAAATAAACCCACTCTCCTCCTAAGAGGCCCTTCTTTTAATTCCTGTAGCACAGTCTCGGCCCCGATAAAACCCCCGCTTTCCCTTCGATCCTTTCCTGAAATACCACACTCATTAAATCCATATATCTACGAATGCGAAGATATCATACCAATGACCCACGATAGCCCAGCTTCCACAGGAGTCGTGTTCTCATCTAAATCACTACCATAGAGACACATCCCAGCCTCAAGACGAAGGGAGTCGCGTGCACCTAAACCAGCGAGCTGGACAGGTGGTTTTGCCAACAGGCGGGTAACATCCACTGTCTGGGATGGCGGGATGGAGATCTTCATGGAAGGTTGATTTTGAGTTATTAATGACTTTCACAAATAAATATCATACCTCGAAACCATCTTCGCCGGTGTAACCACCTCGAGCAACGTGAACATTAAACCCTTCAATTGGGACAAACGCAGAAGTTCCAAAGACGAGCTGTCTGATATCGAAAGAGGTCAATGTTTGCAGATAGGAAGCTGCTTCAGGACCTGTTTACAGTTTTTGAATCACGACAATGGTCAAATAAGCAGCCCCAACCTTGCAGTGCAACAAGCCCCCAATCTTCCAAAACCTCGTGCTCTACAGGGCCCTCTTTACCTTGTCCAGCATTCCATTCGCATAATTTGGTCTCGAACCAGGATAAATCTTTCTCTCTGCATCCCGCATTTGTGACAACGTAGAACGTATCTATAGCGTGTTTTGTGATGATGGTATCGTCGATGATGCCCCCATTCTCGTTCAAAAGGACACTCAGAGTGGACGAGTAAGGTTTCAGAGAGGATAGGGAAGATGGGGTGAGCCATTCAAGGAATTGTGTTGCCGTTGCCCCTCGGAAACTGTAATTTATTTAAAATACTATTCCAGATACTAAACGAAAATCCTACTTTGACTGGACCATATGCCCGACATCGAACAGGCCTACGCTCTTGCGGATGTGGTTATGGCTTGCAACTGTGGTAGATTCAATAAGAAAGGTCGACTCAAATTTTTTCGATGAACTAACTTTGACCCACGCTTCCGTACGACAGGGGCATTGAGTATCCAGCAAATGGTACCATTTTGGCACCATTTTCAACATGAAAGTCGTACAACACAGTTTTTTTCAACTGAGCAGCATCGGTTCAATGTACATCACAACAAATGGAAGAAACCTACTTTCCCAGTCGATGTATAGCCCCTTGCATGATTGCGAATGCCATTTACAATTCTGGGCCGTACCAGAGACCAAAATGTGGTCATGAGGGTTATGGGAGAGCTCAACACAGTCGGACCATCACGGCAATGACAAGAGGAGAATGACCCTAACCTTGATAAAGAACAGATCTCTCTCCTATCAACACTTCATCTCGAATTCTTTGTTTCGCTGTCCTGAAAACTTTCACAATGTCTCGGTTTGTAAGGGCATCGAAATACAGGCAGGTGTCCACGGCTCGTACGCAGGACATCTGGAAACTCACACCGCTGCAGACATGTTTTTGGCCAACCAGCCAAAAAAGAATACGGTTTTGAAAACGTCAAAGTTACCAACAGCGCCTGGGACACCAATATCGTATGTGCATCAGGGGTAAGCAGCTACAGTTTGAACTACTTTTCTTTCTGACAGACAGGCTTGCAGCGTTATCTCAGTGTCAATTGGAACTCTTCAGGAGGCGGCGCATTTGCGGTCTTGCCCCTTCCCTCCCCATTCCAGCCCATCGCCGGATTTCCTCATAAATTACCTGACGCGATACCATTGGCACGCAGTCACACTGCTGCAGTTCTAGACACGGACTGGTCGCCCCACAACGACAATATCGTCGCATCAGGGGCTGAAGATGGGAAAGTTATGATCTGGAAAGTTGAATCTTCTCTCTTTGAAGGGTGGGGCCAGGAAGGCTGGGTAGCTCAGGATCTAGATCCCGTACTCAGAATCGATGCTTCGCCTAGGAAGATTGGCCAAGTACTTTTCCATCCTACTGCTGCTAACGTTGTTGCTAGCGCATCTGGGGAATACTCAATTAAGTTGTGGGACCTTGCTAACCCTGAAGATGCTCGATGCACCTTCGGAGGCCATGGCGATATCGTCCAAAGCATGACTTTCAACCCTACTGGAACTTTACTCGCTACTACCTGTCGCGATAAGAAAATCAGAATCTTTGACAACCGCGCTGGCTCTGAACCAGTACGCGTCGGAGATGGCCACAGTGGAGTGAAAGGTTCCCGTGTTGTATGGATGGGTGATGTGGATAGGCTTGCTACAACTGGTTTTAGTAAAATGTCAGATAGGCAAGTCGGCATCTGGGAAATTGGAAGTCTGAACAACGTCAAGACCCTTTCAATCGACCAATCTGCTGGTGTGCTCATGCCATTCTGGAGTGATAACAACATTCTCTTCTTTGGTATGTTCGCTGTTTTTCGACGAAGTAACCAGTGCTGATTGCTTTCTTCATCAGGGGGTAAAGGGTGAGCTGAAATATACCTTTCGAATCAACCGCTGATGAATGATCTCAGCGATGGGAACATTCGCTATTACGAATACGAATCCGACTCTTTACATGCGCTGTCGGAGTACAAGTCTTCAGATCCGCAACGTGGGATGTGTTTCCTCCCTCGTCGCGCACTCAGTGTTTCGGACTGCGAAATTGCGCGCATCTATAAGGTCTACGGTTCCACTATTGAACCAATTTCTTTCATTGTCCCTCGAAAAGTACGCCGCATAGATTCTCTAACACATTAAAAAAAATAACAATTCGTCGATTCCCTAGGCCGACTCCTTTCAATCGGATATATACCCGCCAGTGCCTTCCACCGAGCCTTCCGTCACCGCATCAGAATTCTTCAATGGGAAGCAACCGACTCTCAATCTCGTAAGCATCGCCGACGGCTCCTTCGTTGCTGCTGCCGCACCCCCGCCCTCTGCGACCACATTTACTTCGCTGCCCGCATCAGTTCCGACTGTAGCCGCTATTCAGCCGACACGCTCGTACAGTGCTGCTGTGCCCTCTCCGGCTGCGGCACCAACACCCGTTGTTAACCCTTCACCCATCTCTTACTCCTTACCTGAGACAGTTGCTACACCAACCTCCAGCTATCCTGAGAGGCGTTTTGCCAACCGTTCGGACTCTAGTGACTCTAAGGTGCGTAAAATTTGTTAAGAAATCAGCTTGTCTTGTTGCTGATAGATCCACTTCCCTGTCTATAGCAAGTTAAATTGGAAGCAGATAATTCTCGCTTGGAAAGTGAACTTCGAGAAGCGAGGGAAAAGATTAGAAATTTGGAACTTCAGGTCGAGTCGCTCCGTGCTAATGCACGAAAGGCAGCCCAAGTGCTGAACATTGATTAAACTTTTCAATATTTTTGTGTGCAATTAAATAAAACTAGGAATCTTTTTCTTTATTGAATTTTCATACTAGAAATAAGATTCGTCGAGGTTGTGGTCATTCATCGAACTACACGGAATACCGGTACCCTGGAATGGCAACTTTGTCTTTCAAACCTTTCTCCAGGTTCCTCAAATTCGAATGCAACCCACGACGTCGCGCAAAATGGGAATCCAACATTCACAATGGGACATATAGTATATCAAGATACCACTTCAGTACCATTAGTTAGGATCCGGAGGTTATCTTTTGATTTTTGGCTGGAAGACTCTATGAACAAGAATGTGTGACTACCGGGTTGAGACGTGCCACGGCGAAACGTACCATAGATCACACTGCAGTTGACCGACAGACTACACATAGCACTTGAGGGTTCCGTAACTGCAAACATAGTTACAAGTCAAACGAAAGCGATTATCATTCAAAGATATCGATAATATCAGATGTCTTACGCACCACTTCTGGCTGTAGATATACACGGAACAAGGGCGAACGCCACCGGGAGTGGTGGGATCGTTACCTAGATAACGGTTAAACGTTAAACAACTACCCTCTAACGACAAGTGATTGTCTCATACAGCAATAGTGAATTTTGCCCGTAGTGAGGATTAGCGGCAAAAGCGGAAACGACATGAAGGCTAGAAAGACCAACGAAGGTCACAGCGAGCCTGAAGAACATCCTACTGAGTTGTTGATGTTGAAGTTGTGGGTTGATAGAACTCGGTTCGACTGCCTGGGCTCCCATACACGGAGGGACCGTCATACACCGAAAAAGCGCAGGATACAAGATCACGAAGAACGATTTTTTCGCAGGCTGGTGCGTGATGTATACAATGCGAGATGAAAGGTTCGAGACCGAGAAGGACACTGGCAGCAATAAATGGACGGCGCACAGTAGAAAATAGATGGCGAGCGATAAAGCTACCCACAGAAGTGCATACACACGTCGGAAAAGAAAGGTGACAGTCGACATTTGAAGAAGGCGAATAAAGACACAAGATAGTGAGATTGGGGGGGAAAGTGGCACAGACAAGCAATTCAGAGCAGTCTTCTATCCACCTCTTCGGCAGTGAAAGGAGGAAAGAAATTGAAACAAGAAATCGAAGTCGCTTGCCAGTCTCCGTATTTTGTGGTTCCATC
>Ga0307517_10007194_pt1 | contig 16298 bp, 17 predicted proteins | sample 23_EM_MG_FD_194515 | JGI IMG/M metagenome (GOLD analysis project Ga0307517, IMG submission 194515) | Populus trichocarpa ectomycorrhiza microbial communities from riparian zone in the Pacific Northwest, United States - 23_EM | ecosystem: Host-associated > Plants > Roots > Unclassified | place... | reverse complement strand
CCAGATCGTGGAACGCGAAGCGCCCGTCCGAGACCTCGGTGACCAGGCTGTGGCTAACCAGGCCGTCAAGTGCCGCATCGCAGGCATCCCGCTCCGGCCCGGAGCTGAACAGCGCTCTGGCGGCTTCTCGGGTGAAGTTTGTGCCGGGGTGCAGGCCCAGCAGCCGGTACAGGCGCTGCGCGGCCGGCGGCAGGTTGTCGTACGCGAGCCGGAGGTGCTCGGTCATCGACGTGTCTCCTTCAATGGTCAAGGTGGTGAGTCGGCCCTCCGGCTCGGCCATGGCCTGGGCCCAGCGCGCGATCGGGACATGCGGCCGCGAGGTGATGAGGGCGGCGGCGATCAGCACGGCCAGCGGCAATCCGGAACATCGGCGGACGAGTTCGCGGGCCTGTCGCGGCTCTTGGCCGATCCGGTCACCGGGAACCGTGGAGATCAGCAGATCCCACGCCGCGTCGGTGTCCATCGGGTCCAGGGGCAGCGGGCGGCCGCCGTCCATCGCCAGGCCCGCGAGCCGGTGTCGGCTGGTGACCACGGTGACGCTGGGACCGGTCGGCAGCAACGGGCGTGCCTGCGCGGCCGAAGCGACGTTGTCCAGCAGCAGGACGAGCCGACGCTCGGCGGTCAGGGTGCGCAGCGCCGCCGCGCGGGCGTCCGGCGACCGTGGCGGGCGCTGCACTCCGAAGGTGTGAAGCCATCCGTTGGTGACCTCGTCCGCGTTCGCGGGGCCTTGCACCGGGTGTGCGTGCATGTCCGCGTAGAGCTGTCCGTCGGGGAAGCGCTCGCGCAGGCTCCGCAGCCACGCGGTGGCCAGCGCTGTCTTGCCGACGCCGCCCGGCCCGGTGATCACCACGAGGAGCGGCAGCCCGTCGCGGTCTGCGGGGAGCAGCAGCTCCTCCAGCTCGGTGCGCTCGGCGATCCGGTCGGTCAGCGCGGTGCTGCGCGGCAGCTGCCACGGCACACGGGTCTGCGACGGTGCGGAGACAGTGATGCCGCCGTGCACGGTGCCGGCTTGGACCGTCAGGCCTGTCAACCGGACATTGCCGCTGATGCTGTTCGCCGCGAGAGCGGCTGGGTGTTCACTCACCGGGAACTCCCGCCACGTCGAGTCCGGCCCTTGTCAGCACGGACCAGGTGTAAACCGCCACGTGGAGCAAGCCGCCGTCGGGCCAGGCACGGTCGATTCCGGGCTGGACCCTCCACAGGCGTTCATGTCCGCTCGGCTCCGGGCAGGCCAGCGCCTTGTTGGCGAGGTAGGGGAGAGCCGCGCCGTCCCAGCGGCGAGCGTCGGCCGGCGGAATCGCGATGAACGCCCGTCGGTGGTCCGGGCACAGCAGCGCCGGTCCCACCCCAGCGCCGTGCTGATGGAGGAGGTCCAGACACCACTGAGCGCAGGCCAGCGGCAGCGCCACCGCCGTGATCCGGCCGCCCGCCGTGGCATAAGAGTGCTCGGCGAAGATCCTGGGTAACCGCGTCAGCGCGTTGGTCTCGATCGTCACAGCGTCTCAAGCAGCGCGTGGAGCCGATCGGCTTCCGCTGGGCGAATCAGCGCGTACTGCTCTGCCGCCGCCGTATAGCGCAGCCGGGCGGAGGCGAGGTCACCGTGGTGCTGGGCGGCTTCGCCCAGCATGACCAGTGTCCGTGCCGTCCACTGGCCCGGCCCGCCAGTCTCCTCGAACACCTCAAGGGCCGCCTCCAGGTCACGGACGCCGGCATCGTAGGCACCGGACCGGTCAAGGACTTGACCGCGGAAAGCCTGCGCCCGGGCCGCGTCGTACTCGTCGCTGGCGGCCTGCAGCGCGAGGTGGGCACGGGTGAACAGGTCGACGGCCCGCTCGTGTTCCTGGGCGTCGCGAGCGATCTCACCGAGCAGAATCAGGGCCAGTGCGGAGCCACGGGGATAGTTGCAGTCCGCCCACAGGCCGATGGCCTGCTGGAGGTACTGCTCGGCCTGCTGCGGCCGGCCAGCCTCGTAGTGGCACCCGCCCAGTCCCAGCAGGGTCTGGCCCTCATCCCGGGTATCCCCCGCGGCCCGGGCCATCTGGCGGGAGGTGGTGTTCCAGGCGATCGCTTCGTCGAGGCGGCCCGCTCGGGCCAGTCCGATCGCACCAGAGTTGAGCATCTGGCGCTCCGCTTCGGCGTTCCCGGCCTGCCGCGCGGCGGCGCGGCCGATCTCGTGGGCCTCGATCCACATCTCGTACGGGTGCAGCCGCATGAACAACGGCCACATGGCATCGACCAGCTGCCAGACCAGGTCGTCCCACCCAGGCGTCCTGGCAGCGCGGCGCAGGATAGCCATGAGGTTCTGGCTCTGCGCACTCAGCCACGCCAGGGCCCCGGCCTCTTCGGTGAACGGCGGCGTTGCGTCGGGCGGGTAGTCGGGTGTGCGGGGAAGGGTGTTCTGGATCGGGGTTAGCAGGCGCTGAGCGGCCGTGGCTGTGGTCAGCGCCCAGTCGCACAGCCGTCGCAGCGTCTCGTGACGGGCGGTTGCGTCGTCCTCGCTCTCCGCCAGCCGCAGAGCGTGCTCGCGAGCCGGGTTCCCGAACCGGTAACGCACGTGGCGAGCACCATCAGGCGCGAGATCCTCGACTAGGTGCTCGTCCGACAGTACTTCCAGCTGCCACTCCGCCTCATTCCACGACAGCACACACGCAGCGGCGACCATGTCCGGATCGACATCAATGGTGGGCAGCACCGCCAGGCGCCGGTACACCCGCTGGGCCGCTGGCTCCAGTCCCTCGTAGCTCTCGTCCAGTCCAGCGGTGATGGCGTTCAATGCGGCTTCCTCGAATTCGTACCGATGGGCAGGGGAAGGGCGACGGCGGTCGAGCGCGTCGGCAAGATGGCGCAGGCTGCGCCCAGGACGGGAGGCCACCTGGGCACCGGCCAGGACCAGTGACAGCGGCAGGTACTCACAGGCCGCCGCGATCCGGGCTGCGGCCGTCGAGTCCATCGGTACCTGGGCGGCTCCCGCGCACCGGGCCAGCAGTTCGATCGCGCCGTGCCCGTTCAACGGGCCTAGCTCAAGCAGCATGGCCCCGTCGACTGCCAGATCCCCGATTTTGCGCCGGCTGGTCACCATGGTCAGGCTCCCGGTCCCGCCGGGGAGCAGCGGCCTCACCTGCGCGGCGTCGACCGCGTTGTCGACCAGCACTGCGACCCGTCTGGAAGCGGTCACCGACCGCCACAGGGCCGACAGTTCCGCCAGTCCGGCTGGCGGAGACGTCAGTCCGAATGCGCGCAGCCATCCGTGCAGCACATCACCGGGGCGGACCGGCGCGCCGGGGCCGTGGAGATCGGCATAGACTTGTCCGTCAGGGAATTCGGTGCGCCGGCGGTGCAGCCAGAACACGGCCAGCGCCGTCTTGCCGACCCCGCTGATCCCGCTGATCGCCACCACCGGCACCGGCGACGGCCCGGCGACCGCGAGGTCGAGCGACTTGATACGGTCCGTCCGGTCCGTGAAGTGAGCCGGGACCAGAGGGAGTTGCCGCGTCAGGGGCAGAGGCGCGACTGGGGCCCGGTGAACGTGGATCCCGCCGTGCACGTCACGGGCCATGACCGTGCCGCCGTGCAGCTGCGGTGAGCCGCTGATCGAATTCGCCGTTGAATCCGTCGACCTCATCAGGAAGAACTCCTCGACGAACGCGCGACGACCCCATCGGACTGGGCCAGGGGCCTGTCGGTCGGGCTGGGGGCGACCGACAGGCGATGGCGATGCTGCAGGAGGCGTCCGGCACCATGCACGCCGGAGCAGCTCGGCTGACAGCCAGCGAAGGCGGCGCGGACAGGGTCCAGGACGCTCAGCATGTTCGAGCTCTTCGGCCTCGATGCCTGCACGGCCGCGCCGACACTGTCTGCTGGACACTGCGGTAACACCAAGGCTCCTCAAAAATGATTCGGGTACGTCTGCACGGCGCAGCTGGAATTCCTTCACGAGGCTTCGAACTCTCGCCGGAAAGGCGCAATCATTCGGTGGGCGGGGTGGGAGTCGACGGAGCCCAATTCGGGTGCTCTGAACCGGTCCCGTCTCATCCGGCAGCGGAAGAGACGGGGGTGAGGATCAAGCAAGCCCACGTCGAAGGTGTGAGGCCGAGCCCGGCGAGGGGAGTGCTGGACAAGTGCCGCCCCGCGGACAGCTACGCCGCGTTGACGCGGCTCAGCCAGGCGTCGGGATCCCGGAACTCCTCCAGGGTCGGTACGAGGCCGAGGTCCTTCCATACCCGGTTGAGGGTGTCGGTGCCGTCCATGGCATTCACGACGTGCGCGATGAACTGAGATCCCACGCCACACGACTGCTGGTTGCCGCCGTCAAGCATCTGCATTGTCGTCAGATTGGCGTGCGCAGTGAACAGCTCGGAGCGCGGTGCCAGGTCGGCATCGACCGGCGTGCCGAACAATCGCTGCGTGACCTGCTCGTCAGCCCAGCGAGCGTGGCCTTCCATCAGGAACACCGGTGCCATGTCCGTGCGCCGCCCCGGCAGAAACGACTGCCAGTGGAGGTCGGCATCGTTCTCCAGCTGAGGCTGGTGGGCAAGCTCATGTACAACGGCCTGCGTGAGGAACCGACGGTCGGACAACACTCCGCTGTGCTGGAGACCATCCGGGCAAAGCAGCGACACAGGCCCTTCGTCGGTGATCACTGTCTGTCCCATGATGAGCGGCCACATCAGCCGGATCATCGGCTTACTTGCCTCCACCAGGACACATATTTCAAGTTGCTCCGCCTCGGACAGCCCCTCGCTGGCGAGATCCCGCTCAGCGACCCTGTCCGCCCAGGCGCTGGCCGCGGACTGGAGACCCTCCGGGGTCACCAGGCTGAAGATCGGGCAGGCTGGCGCGCTCAGGCCCGTCACGTCCTCTACGAGCGGGGCGACTTCGCGCAGGATTTGTTCGATCTGCTGCGCCAACTCGGAGTTGTGGCCCGTCTCATCGCGTACTTCGGTGTCCATTGGGTTCTCTCTTCGACTGGGCGCGTTGCCCTTGTTGCTGTTGCTCAGGTCGTGCACTGAAGGTGCGGGAGACTCAGAGGCCCACTGATGCCATACGCGCCGGTCGCGGAAGACGGTCAGCGCTGAACTGGCGGCGCACTCGATGCGGGTCCGGACGGGTTCGGCGGCCGGGACGGTCACGACGGGGACCGGGCCTGGTCCCCGTGGTTGCTGCGTGCAGTGACGGTGGTCCGGCTCCGGCCCGGACAGCGGCGGGCTCGGGGACGGTCGCCAGCTCGCGCCAGGCCAAGACGGCCATGCGCAGCACTGCCGGCGCTACGCGCAGGCTGTCTGTTCCGGGACTTACGGCCCACAGGCGTCTGGTGCAGGGCCGTGGGCAGGACAATGTTCCGGCCGCTGTGTAGGCCAGCTCAGGCCCGTCACCGTCCTGCGGGCGATCTGCGCCGGGCTCGACCAGAGCGAAGAGCAGTCCGTGGTGGGTGCCGTACAGCGCGGGCCCCATGGCGAAGTCGGCACCGTGGAGGAGGTCCAGGCACCACGTGCCGCAACGGAGCGACATCCGGATGGCGGCCCACGGCGAATCGGCGGACGCAGCGACGATGTACTCCGCCTCCGGCATCGCCCGCGGCGCGTCCGCAGCAGGAGGCATCGCGATGGGTGTCCGGATGTGTCGCGGCGGCCAGACGCGGTCCGGCAACGGAACGTCCATCGGGCGGACCTGGGACCGGGTACGTACGGACACGACGGCGGAAGCCCTTTCGCTGGAGTGGTCTGGTCACGGCTGTGGGATGAGCGGGGCGCTGTCCGACTTGCCAGGGCGCCTGGGAGGGCCCGGGGGATCCGGCTGGAGAGGCGATTTGGGAGGGGCCCTCGCCGGCCCGAGCGGTGACTTCGTACGGGGGGCGAAGTCGGGCGCGCCGGCCGGCGAGGAGTCGTGCGGCACGTTCTGCTGGCTGGGTGCGCGGCAGTGGAGGGCCGTCGGGTGGTGCCGGTGCGTCAGCTAGGCACTGGCGTAGTGCCGTGCTTCCGGCGTCGCGGTGGTCTGGCGGGGTGGGTTTTGGTGCGGTCCATGCGTCCTCGGCTCGTGATGCGGTGCCCATCGCGGTGGGGAGAGTGACCACCTTGGCCTTGTCCGCAGGTCCGGCGCCACAAGCTACGAGGGCCGAATGCGGGCCACTTTGACGATCTCTCCTCAGCAGAACAGAAGGAATTTTCCACAAGAAATTTGACAAACTACGCAAGTTCGATGACATGCGCGACGCCGTGGCCCATTTCTGGGCCACTTTGACGACTCCGCGCTTCGCCATGGGATCTCACTAAAGACACCAAAGAGCGGGCAATTCATAAAATTCTGGATGGCTTGTGTGATCCAAAAGTGGGCCGTATTCGGCCCTCGCCGGATGCTGCGAGGGCGGCACCAAGGCGTCACTGTTGGGTGTAGTGCCTCTGCGGTTCCGCCCCCGTGAACGGGACGAGAACCGACGGGCTCGTTCGCCGTGCTGGCATGGGCACGGTCCGATCGAGCTCGTGCCGATTCCGCCGTCTGTTTCGCCCGCCCACGAAAGCGAGCACATCGTGACTGTGCCCGATCTGTCCGCTCGACTGCTGCCGGGTGGTTTGTCAGTCCAACCGCTCGGCATCGGCTGCCGCTCCATCGGCGGGCCGACGACCGGGGCCAGCCGGGATGCCGCTCAGGACGCGAACGCTCTCGATGGTCTGCTGCTCGCGCTGAAGCACGACGTGAATGTCTTCGACACGGCTGCCACCTACGGTCAGGGACACGCCGATCGGCTCCTGGGGCAGATGCTGGAGACCGTGCCGCGGGAGAACGTGGTCATCTCCACCACGGTGGGATCCTTCCGGGGAACGGCGCCGCACCCCTACGCGGCTCCGCATCTGCGTCACCAGGTGGAGCAGGTTCTGGCGAACCTCAACACGACGCACGTGGACGTGGTGTGCTGCGAGGGCCGCGACTTCGGCCCAGCCAACCGCTACTTGGAGGAGGCTGTCGGCACCCTGCGCGCGTTGCAGGACGAAGGCTTCATCCGTCTCATCGGCCTGTCTCTACCGCTGGCCGGCGAAGACGACGCGGCCGGGCCGGGCGCCACCGGGAACCGCCTCGATGTTGATCCGGTCCTGGATGCCGTTTCGCCTGACGTGCTCCGGGTACGGTACAGCCCTCTCAGCCCCGAACCTCGTACCGGCGACGACGGCGTGTTCTCCTACGCGGCCCGTCACAACATCGTCACGCTGATCGGCGAGCCGCTTGCGGGCGGTCTGCTCACTGGCGGCTACCGTCCCGATGGTCCGCACTCTTGCGAACCCCCGAGCCAGTGCCAGCCCAGCTGGTTCACCCATGAAGGACTCACTGTCCTGCAGCAGGGACTGCAGCCGCTGCGGGAGCGGTTCGGCGACACCCCGCAGGCTCTCACGCGCGTTGCCCTGCGGTACTGCCTCGCGCAGTCCGACCAGGCCGTGGTGCTGCCCGGATTCAGCAGCCGCGCGCAGGTCGAGCTGAACCTCACCTGTCTGGGTGCGCCTCTCACCGGGGAAGAGTTCGCCTTCGCCCAGGAGGTCTACCGGCGGCTGCGTGTCGCCCTCGCCGGGATCGGCGGGGCCCCGGGTGACGCCATGAACTGACCGCCCCTGGGACGGGACACCGGCTCTTACTCAGACCTGACGCCGGAGCCCTGCCCCACCCTGCCGCATAACCACGCGGCGGACACCGCCACTTTGCGATTCCGCATGTCTGTGCAGGGGCCCCGGTGCGGCTGCCCCAGCTCCCCACGACCTTGAATCTCCCGTCGTCGGCTCCGTCCTGGGCATGCCCGGCCGGTCCATGGGCGGGGGTGGCGCACGGCGAGCTGCTGGCCGCGCGTTACCGGCTGACCGGTTACTCACAAGGAGGCGGCAGATGACCGGCTACTTCACCACCGAGCGTCACGAGCAGCTCAGACAGACCGTCCGGGTCTTCGCCCAGGAGGAAGTGCGCCCCCGCATACCGGTGATGGAACTCACCCAGGATGTCGAGGCCGACCTTGCCCGGCTCATCGCCGAGCAGGGCTGGATGGGCGTGACCATCGGCCGCGAGTACGGCGGCATGGGAGCGGGACATGTCGCCAAGCTCGTCATCAACCAGGAACTCTCGCGGGTCTACCCCGCCATGGGCGCCGCAGCCCAGGCCTCGCAGTTGGGCGTGGCGAAGATCATCCACTTCGGAACGCCCGAGCAGAAGGCCACCTGGCTGCCGGCGATCGCCCGCGGCGAGTGCCTGCCGACCATCGCGGTGACCGAACGCGGGTCCGGCAGCCATGTCCTGGGCATGGCGACCACCGCGCACCGGGAAGGCAAGTACTACGTCCTCAACGGAAGCAAGGCCTTCGTCGGCAACAGCCACATCGCACATCTGCACGGTGTCGTCGCCCGCACCGCGCAGACCCCGGGCCGACGGAGCCTGTCGGCGTTCTTGGTGGAAGCCGACCGTCCTGGGTTGTCGCTGGTCCCCTACCGGCCGGCAGTGGGACTGCCCGGGTTCAGCTTCGGCGAGATAGTCTTCGACAACTGCCGGATCCCGGTGGCGAACCTCCTCGGCGAAGAGGGCGACGGGATGGATGTCGCCTACTCCTCCAGCATCCTGTACGGCCGGAGCAACCTCACCGCGGTGGCCCTGGGAATCCACGAGGCCATCGCGGAGCAGACCGCCCAATTCGCGGCCGGACAGATGCGGCCCAACGGGCCCCTGAGCGAGTTGCCCACGGTCAGGGACCAATTGGCCCGCATCCAGTCCCAGCTGATGACCGCCCGCCTGGCTGCCTACCATGCCGCTCACCTCCTGGACGAAGCGCAGCCATGCGACGCAGAGCTGCAGAACGCCAAGCTCGTCAACGCCGAGCACGCGCTGGACTCGGCCCGCCTGGCCATGGAAATCCACGGCGGGTACGCGCTCTTCCCGCACGAGTCGTCGATCGCACGGTTCCAGCGCGACGCCTGGCACATCGCTCCTCCAGCCGGCACCTCCGCCGTGCAGCGACTGCGCCTGGCGGAGGTCGCGCTGGGAGAAGACAACGGCAGTGTGCAGTGGTCCGTGCGGTTCGCCGACCCCACCGTGGCCGGAGCTGCCTGGCGGCTCAGCCACACAGCCAGGCGTCCGGTCAGTCGCGCTGCCAGACGATCTCGGTAAGTTCCTCCGCCACATTCTTGACCAGTTTCATCGCCTCGCGGCCCCACTTGCGCGGCTCGGTGTCCACGAAACAGGCCGTGCCGAGAATCAGGCCCGTGCGCGGGTCCTTCACCGGCGCGCCGCCGTAGCTGCGGATGCCCAGGCGGTCCACGACTTCGTTGGCCTGGAACCGGGGGTGCGCGCAGACATCATCGTGGACCCGGGCCAGGCCGATTTCCACGACCTCCGGGCAGTAGCCGTAGTCAAGGGGCATGGTGCGGGCCATCTCCGGACCGTCGGCGGCGTCCGATCCTTGCGCACCTGCTGTGGAGACGTGCAGACCGGCGAAGTACTGATGTTGGTCGGTGCGCCAGTTGACCATCGCGTGAGGGGCGTACTCCAGCCCGAGCAGGGCGGCGGCGTCCTGGGCAAGCCGGGTGGCGAGTTCGTCGAACTCCTCCTCCGGGGTGTCGTACAGCCCGAGGTCGCGCAGCCGTGCGACACGCTGCGGCGCCCTGGCGTCGGGTAGCGCCACCGCGAACCCAGATTCGTCACCGGACGCAGGGAAGGCTGGACCGGCTGTGTCGTCGAAAGGCAAGGTGAGCTCCTGTTCGTGTGGTTAGGACGCCGGTGTCAGGCGGCGGGGGGAGGGACGTCGCAGCGTGTGCTCGACGACAGCGATCAGCACATCGGTCACCGATGCGGGCGATCTGGCGTCGCACAGCACGACCGGCACGGTGGCGGGCAGGTCGAGGGCTTCGCGGACCGCGTCGGGTGTGTAGCTGTGGCGGGCGCCCGCGAATTCGTTGATCCCGACGATGAAGGGGACGTTGCGATCGAGGAAGAACTCCACGGCCGGGAAGCTGTCCGGCAGTCGGCGGGTGTCGACAAGGACGACCGCCCCGACCGCCCCCTTGGACAGTTCGTCCCACATGAACCAGAACCGGTCCTGGCCTGGGGTTCCCCACAGGTAGAGCCTCAGTCCCTCTTCAGGGAAGGAAATCCGTCCGAAGTCCATGGCCACGGTCGTGGTGGTCTTACTCTCGATGCCCACCAGGCTGTCGATGCCGGTGCTGGCGGTGGTAAGGAGTGCCTCCGTTCGCAGCGGGGTGATCTCGCTCACGGCGGTGACCAGGGTGGTCTTGCCCACCCCGAACCCTCCCGCGACAAGGATCTTCAGGGGGAGGAACGGGAACAGGTCAGCTGGCGCGGTCATCGGGAAGGTTTCGAAGTCCATTCAGCAGTCTTTTCAGGATGGCGTCGTCGGGGAGATCATCAGCACTGGTTTGCACGTCGGCGAGCCGCAGGATCACAGCTCTGCGGTCGAGCAGGTCGGCCAGCAGGATCTTGGCTACCTGGATCGGCTGTCCGATGCTGGTCGCGACCTCTGCGACAGTGGCGGGCTCGTTGCGGCACGCCTCCAGCGCCTGGAAGTGTTCGGGGAGCAGGTTCTCGTCGGTGACCGGGCCCGTGGCCCGGAGCAGGGACATCAGGTCCAGCTCGTGTGTGGGGGAGGTACGCCCGCCGGTCACGAGGAAGGGACGCAAGGCGTCGGCGTCGTGGTCCACGTGCCACGGGGTGCTGGGCCTGGCCATCGTCACCCGGCCGTGGCGGCGCCGGCGGCGCCGGCGGAGCGAGGCGGTGTGATCAGGTAGCCGCCGACACGCTTGGCGAGCATCCTCATCTCGTACCCGATGGTGCCGGCGTTGGCGTCGGGGTTGGCCAGTACCACCAGCAGGGCGCCCTGGCCTGCGGACGCGATGAAGAGCGTGAAGTTGTCGAGCTCCATCAGCACCTGCCTGACGGAACCGCCGTCGAAGTGCCGGCCGGCGCCGGTCGCCAGGCTCTGGGACCCTGCGGTGATCGCGGCCAGCCTCTCGGCGTCCTCGGACGGCAGTTCGCTGTTCGTAAATTTGATGAATCCGTCGTCGGTGACGACGGCTGCGGCGCGCGCGCCGACGTTCTTCACGAACTCGTCGAGCAGCCACGCCAGATTCTGGGCGGCGTGCGTGCGGGGGGCTTCGGTCATGGGAGAACTCCAATTCAAGAGGGGCTGCGCTGATCAGGTGACAGCAGGCGGAGGTGGCGGGCTGGGCTCGGAGTCGGCCTGTGCCCGGCCTTGCAGGACATCGGCCAGAAGGGAGGCGGTGTGCGTGCCGGCGGGCGCAGCGGAGGCCTTGGCCTGCTGAGGCGTGTGACGGAGTTCGGCTGCCATGTATCCGGCGCGCCGCCTGGGAAGCGGTGGCGCATCTTCGTCTGCTGACTGGCCCGAGGGCAGGGCGGAAGGGTCGGTGTGCTCGCTCTGCTCGGCGCCTTCCCCGGCAGCCGTGGCCTGGGCGGGCAGCAGTTGTTGCGGGGCCTGGCCGGCCGGACCGCTCGCAATCCCTGGGCTGCGGCGCACACCTGCGGTCACCGACGTCACGGGGGCCCCGGGCCTGGCCGCGAGCGGCCGCACCGGAGACGTGTCTCGCCTCGTCACCGGCCGGTCGTCCGGGGCGCTGTGGATGAGAGCGTGGGGCACCAGGACCTGAGCCCGGTTGCCGCCGAGCTGATTCGTCAGCAGACGGACCGGAATCTTGTGTCTGCGGGCGATCGTCGCCACGACGACCAGCCCGATACGGCCGTCCTTCAACTGTGCGGCCACGTCAATCGGGTCCGTCGTCTGGAGCAGGTGATTCATCTGCCGACTCACCTCAGAAGGCATCGGCAGACCCACGTCGTCGATCTCGATACGCAGGCCGGCCGGCACCATGTCGGCCCGGACGTCCACCTTGGTGTGGGGAGGCGAGAACATGGTGGCGTTCTCGATCAGTTCGGCGAGCAGATGGCTGACATCCGTGACGGCGTGCGCGGCGATTTTGACCTCGAGCCGGTTGTAGACCGTCACCCGCCCGAATTGTGGGATCTCGGAGAGCGCCAGCCGGATCGCGCCGTAGACGAGCACCGGCTGACGGCTCTGCCGAGCTGTCGCCCCGCCGAGGAGCGCAATGCCCTCGACCTGACGGCGGGCCTGGGTCATCAGGTGGTCGAGCTGGAAAAGGGAGTTCAGGAAGACGGGGTCCTCAACGGTCTTCTCCAGGGCATCGAGACTGTCGAAGGCTCTTTGGATCAGCGGTTGGAGCCGACGGGCCAGGGGCAGGACCGCTCCCATCGATTGGCCCGCTCCCGCTACGGCTGCAGAGGCCGTGACCCCTGCAGCCGCCTGTACCACGTCAGATACGACGAATTCGAGGGCAGCCAGTGCGTGGCGTCCGTCCCCCGGCACGAACCGGAGGATCTCGGAAACGGGTTCACCGCGACGGATCTGTTCCGCCGACCGGACCATCGACTTCGCCGCTTCGTGGAGCAACCCCCCGATCTGGGACACGCCCTCGTCGATCTCACGCTGTGATCTCTCACCGGCCTCCGCGAGCGCGGTCTGCGCTGCGGCGCGCTCGGTGGCGGTCTGGTCTTTGACCGCGCGCACGACCGCGTTGACCCGGTCGACTGCCAGGAGCAGGACGCCTGCAAACAGGGTGACTGCGGTGCCGGTCACCCAGCCCACTGCCTCAGCCGGCGGACGAACCCTGAGCAGCACTTCTGTAGCGGCGGCCGCAATCAGGGCGATCACGACCGCGGTGCACAACACGATCCGCAGCAGACGGGCCCGCAGCCCCGTCACTGCGTCCGGGTTGCGGGACCGACGGTGCCGCTGGCCGCCAAGCGGCCGGTGAGGGTCAGCGGTAACGGGAAGGTCAGACATCAGCGTCCTTGGGAACAGGGAACTGGCAGAAACGCGGCTGGCCCGGCGAGGGGCGCCGCTTCATCCGGGCCGACCGCGGTTGGAGCCGACACGGTCCGGGCCCGGGCAGGCGGAGCAGCCGGATGTCGCGAGGGGGAGGGGTGACGGAACGTTTGGTCAAGATGCTCATGCGGCACTGAACCCTCCGACGAAGTCCAGCACACGGTCGAGCTCCGTCAGGGTGAGCAGGCGGCTGCGCGGGCGCAGCATGTCGACCGTGCCGTACCCGCCAAGCTCCCGGCAGCGCCGGGCCAGCCAGGACCAGTCCAGCTCCAGATAGTCGGCAAGCGCGTGAAGTCGCTCCGGCGCCGTGGCGCCCTCGATCACGCTGTGCATCCGGGCGTGGTCGACGGCCTGGCTGTAGGCACGGATCCGCGACTTGCGGTCGGTGACGTCCGCGAACCAGATATCGGGCGTCCGCAGCCAGTTGGAAATGACGGCCTGCCGTCCCGGAACCAGGACAAGCCCGTCCATCTGGGAGTACTCCGGTTCCGAGCACACCCACGCAACCAAACCGTGCATCTCCATCCACGCGATGGCAAGGAACAGCAAGATCCGCTCGTAGGACGGGCTGTCCTTGACCACGGCCTCGGGAATGCAGTGCGCACTTCCCACCGTGCCGCTCTCCCCCGCCAGTCGCTGCCGGGCTTCAACAATGAAGTGGTGCTGGTGCCGGAAGAACAGCCGCATCGAGGCTTCCTCGCCCGTCTGCTCGCGATTCCACAGCGCTCCCGGCTCACCACCGCAGCCCAACTGCCGCAAAGCGTGCTCGGAGCAGAACCGCGATCCGAGCCACGCGGCACCGACCTGCGACAGGTCAGGGGCAAGAGAGCGAGGCCCCGCTGACAACGGCTTGGACAGGTACTGCTCCAGCCCCTGTTCCTCGGTGTGCAGCACGCTGTCGTCCGCGCTCAGCCCGTCGTCAAGGAGGGTCAGCGCCCAGACGATGGCGAACGTCAGGTCGTCGACCCGGTACGCCGTCGGGATCGGCAGCATCTCAACCGGCTGGTCGACCGCGAGGTGCCGTCGGGCATACGCGGCATCCAGCAGGAACGGTCCCTCGCTCAGGCCCGCTCCCAGCGATCCCAGCAGCAGCCCGCGGCGCAGCGGTCTCACGAAATTCCGCAGGTGAGGGTAGTCCTCCGAGAGGATCGCGACGACGTCGTCGGGCAGTGCGACGGCCTCGTACATCTGCACGGCGACCGTGGTTCCCTCGAACAGTTCACGGCCGTCCAGTCGCCACAGCCCGTCCACGCCGGCGGTGGGCGAGGTAGGGAACAGCGTGGAATTCGTATACCTCGTGTCCAGGGTGAGTGCCTCCGCGCGCGAGGACAGGTGCAGGGGACGAGGCACTGGTGCATCCCGGACCGGTGCAGGCCGGAACAGCAGCTCGATCTCGACGCCGAGCATCGCCTCAAGCACGACCGCGGCCTCGCCCCGTGGAAGGTTCTCCCCGCTGAGCCATCGCTTGTAGCTGGTCAGCGACGAGCTGACCCGCGGCTGACCCGTCGGCGAAACCTGGCGCGCGGTACTCATGAAGTGCACGTCGAACACGGCCCAGCTCAGCCACCCTCGCTGTTCCAGCACAGCCCGCAGCAGGTTCGGTGGAGTCGTCTGGGGTGCTCCTCTGTCTACGGAGCTGGCCCTGAGCCGAGTCGGTGGCTCAGGCAGGTGGGCGGCCTTGTCCGGTCTGGAGGAATTCATCGGGTTCCTTGGACGCAACGAAGTCAGGAGGATGGAGGACCGCCGGGACACAGACCTCGTGCCTCTCAGCCACGGGGAAAACTGGTCCGGTCCGAGGTGAGGATCCCGGCGGCCGATCTAGGGAGCCGCTGGACCTGACGGCTTCACGGCGAGCCCGCCGTAGCAGGCAACTGCGGCAGGAGTCCGCGCGACGTCCGGCCCGGGCGGCGGCCGCCACTGGGTCACCAGCTGAAGGCCCGGCTCGACCAGGTCCAGATCGTCGAAGAACCGACAGGTCTCATCGAAGGTCCTCACCTGCGCCTCGGCGCCGGCCTGGCGGTAGACCTGTACGATCTGCTCCCACACCTGCGGCTCGAAGTCACCGGTGACGTGCGTCAACGCCAGGTAGCTGCCGGGCGGCAATGCCGCCATCAAGGTCCGCACGATGTCGTACGGCCCGCTCCGGTCCTCGACAAAGTGCATGACGGCCACCAGCAGCAACGCGACCGGCCGCTCCAAGTCCAACACCTCCCGCAACTCGGGGGCTTCGAGAATCGACGCGGGATCACGCAGATCCGCCAGGATGTATTCCGTACGGCCAGCTGGAGTACTGGTCATCAGCGCTCGCGCGTGGGCCATCACGATCGGGTCGTTGTCGACGTAGACCACCCGGGCCGAGGGGCAGATGCCCTGCGCGATCTGATGGGTATTAGGGGAGGTAGGGATCCCGGTCCCGACGTCCAGGAACTGATCCACCCCGAGCGTCACGAGCTCGAAGACCACTCGCTCCATCCACGCTCGGTTGGCCTTGGCTGTCGTCCTTACGCTCGGATTCATGGCCAGGACTCGCTCAGCCGCCTCAACGTCGACGGGGTAGTTGTCCTTGCCGCCTAAGTAGTAGTCATACATGCGCGCAGGTTGAGCGGCGGTCGTGTCGATGATGCCGCTCAGGTTGCCGGCCGCAGATTTGAAGGGCTTCACTGGATCCGTCCAAGAGGTTGGTGTGCACCGGCGCCGCCGCGCACAGCACGGACGGATGCGCCAGAGGTCTGGTGGGCGGGCCCCGGTGCCAGCCGCGTCCCGCAGCCGGTCGCGGCTGGGCGAACAACCAGCGGCTCACTCACCCGCCCCGTAGGACGCACAACGCTCGGCACCGATAAGTTCACCAGAAAGCCCCAGATAAAGGCAGCCGCGACAAACTGAACGCGGATTCGACCCCTCTCCTCAAAGGGGAATTTTCGCAGCCCGGTTGACTTTACCGGAACACGGAACGAGGAAGATCCACGTTCGCCGAAATTTCTCCAATGGGGCATCAGAAGTCGTCGACTGCCGAGCTTCTTCATTCTCACTCTGATCCCCTGCGGGCTGGCGTAAAATGGCGCACACTTTGCCGTCGGACGGGGAATACTGGACCGTCCGGTGAATTGACTGTACAGCGCAGGAACTCCGCAAGTGCCAACAATCTGTTGGCACATTTCGGGGGGCTCATAGGCGCGCACGACCCTCACCTGGCCAGGTAAAGTACGATTTGACATGAGTGTTGGTGTTGTGAGTAGCGAGGTCTCGGCAGATGGCATGGAGGTCGGTGAGCCCGTCTCCTGGGACGTATAGACCTGTGAGGCAGGCACTGACATAACGGCGGCGCCCGGATTCATGTCAGGCCGAGATGGGAGCCCAGTCTCTTCAATTCTGGATCCTTTCGGCGTGCAGAGCGCATCAGGTGAGT
>Ga0307517_10007193_pt1 | contig 16303 bp, 15 predicted proteins | sample 23_EM_MG_FD_194515 | JGI IMG/M metagenome (GOLD analysis project Ga0307517, IMG submission 194515) | Populus trichocarpa ectomycorrhiza microbial communities from riparian zone in the Pacific Northwest, United States - 23_EM | ecosystem: Host-associated > Plants > Roots > Unclassified | place... | reverse complement strand
CCGAATTACTACGCAAATGTTGGCTTAGATTTCCATTCTCAATGAACTCATTGGCCAAGAATAGTAACCTTCACTGCAAGAAAATTGATAAATACAAATGAAAATACTGACGGATTTTTTCTATCAGTATTTTATATTTGGTGATATTTACCAATCAAATTTTTTCATCGTTAACTCCATCGGTAAATACCGACAGAAATATATCATCGGTATATATCAAGAGAATCGCAGTCAGAATAGAAGAAATAAAAAAAACCAAACAGTAGATGACGTGTAAGTTTTTACGGACGCAATTACCGATACAATTACAGTGAGATTTAAAAAAGTAAATCATACAGTAATGTGGCATTAATACTGATAAAATGGCCGACAAAGTCACAATCCTGTTGAAAGAGAGATATGAGGATGATCCTTTGACGAAGTCACTCTCCGACAGAATTACCAACGGAGTGAAGTGAGTATGTTATTTTTTGGCATGTATTGTCTGTTTCTAATGCCATTGGTAAAAAATTTTTATTAACAACATAGTAGAAATTACCAACAAGGTTTTTTTCAACAATCAGTATCTGTCCATGAATCCGTCGGTAAAATATTCATCGGTAGCATATTAGTGTAAACATTGATAAAATTTTATATCGATAAAACTGCTAAATGTGATAGTGATTGAACACAATATTCTATTAATCATACCTGCCCCAAATTGTTTCGCAAGCAATGCAGTGGCTATAAGATGATTGAATACTTAAAGATCATTAAGAGTGTTAGAGAATAATATAAATCATATCTTGGAATCTTATCTAACAACATAAGTTTTTAGGTTGAGATGATTTTGTGACATGGTATCAGAGCCTTGATGACCAAGTGGTCTTGAGTTCGAATCTCACCACCCCCATTTATTTGATAAAAATTAAGTACAAGGCAATGTAGGCCTGTGCAAGTTTCAAGCTTGGGACATCACCTAACAGCTTAAACTTCTAGGTTGAGATGGTTATATGACAAAGAACATCAAATGCAAAGTAATTAATGAGATCCCACATAAGTTCCTGGATAACTGCTCAATGGTGCCAAAGTTCCCGAGCAAGAGTGGCGTGAAAGGATCAAATATTAATTACCAGGTTTAAGTGATCAACGTGTGTTAAAACCTTCAGCTCAGCAAGAATTCTTTCGATGCTTGCATATCCATCTTCTTGATTGCAGCTTTCTGCAAATACAGTAGGTGGAGGAAAGAGTGCGTTGATTCAGCGCGGAAGGGATTAGATTCAAGCAATTTAATCCTGTTATGAATGGCACTTAACCAGTGGATGTTTTTCTCCAGGAGATTTCCTTGGTTGTTTCTTCTACATTTATTAATGATGAATCAATGATTGATAAAGATCATGACAACGAACCTCGCCTCCTAGTTCAGCATAGTGCACTGATCCAAACCCACCTTGCCCAATCTTATTATCTATGCTAAAGTCATCGGTAGCCTTAGCAAACTCTTCATAAGAAAACTCCACAGATTTGTCTACTGTAATACCTGATAGCCCCGGAGAACAAACATGAGCAGCTGTTTCCGAAGTCTTCTCCGTTATATTCCCCTAGGCCAGGGGCAGGGCTCGTGCAATTTGAACAGCCACAGGCTTACAAGTGCATTTGCACTGCATTAGGCTTAATTAGAGTTAGCTACAAGGGATCAAGAGTTCGCTCCCATCCTCTCCAAGGATGTATGATTAATAATCAGCTGTTTCTGGGAGTGATGATACCTCAACCTTCCTTCTTGTATAAAGTCCAAAATAAAAACAAGTAGCCAAAAAGAAAGCTCCAGCAAGCTAGCCCTGCGACAGATACGCCTGCAATGACTCTGCTCGATATTTCAAACATAAAATGTTTCAAACACTCTAGTTATTACTCGAACCGTTGACAGGGCCAACCATGCATGTAACTAGGTCGAGGGGGTCCAATGTTACAGAGACAAACCATATTATATAATCACTATCATGTTTTTGACCAAGATCCAAATTAAGATACAAGTTTTTTTATTATCCCAAAATGTCCATCTAACAAGCCACAACATTTTGGATTCATGCATGAAAAGATTTTGGAAAAACACAAAATTCATATGGAGTCAAAATTCATCCCCAGGTTGTACCTCTCTAGCAAGTCCGCCGGCACGCCGGACTCCGTCGTTAAGGATGACAAGCTCTCATTTGGACGAAGCGAGTATGTCACGAACAATAATCCATAATCCCTTGACACTTGCTCATCTCCACACGAACAATTCAATGTTACATTGATAGGAACATGGTTGGTATCTTAGTGGTATCCCATATGATGACTCCATGTACCCAATCCTCAGTGGTGAGGTTAGCAAAACTCCTTGCAATCTTAAGGTAAGTATCATCTGATTGAGTAATGTAAGAAAAAGTATGGCCCGAAAAATCACCATTTAAACAATCACAAGAAAAGGGTATTTTGATTCTTGTATGTATCACTACGCATGCTATCTTGATTTGGGATAGTAGGATTGTAACGAAGGATTTCGTTAATGTCTATGTTAGAGATGGTGCTGATATATATGTGTGAGGTTTGACCCTTGCCATACATACATAGTATGAGGCTAAGGCAAGGTCACAACCAGCTGTCCACTTGGCTTGGAATTTAAAGGCCAGGAGGAGAAGAACATAAGAGGCTAAAAATTGAATTTAGGTTTATTTTCTTGTACACGGCATAGATTAAGTCTGTGTTTGGGAATATAGTTAAAACCATGTTTTTTTTAAATTTAAATTTTTTTTTGCTAATTTTTTTTAATGTTTTTATATCATTGTGATGTGTTGATCTCAAAATTAATTTTTAAAAAATAAAAAAAAATATATCATTTTGATATATTTCTAAACAAAAAGCACTATAAATCATGACCACTAATATAATCTCAAATAGACCCTAAGAGCATCTCAGATAAATGAAGTTAGATAATAGCACATAAAACTAACTATGTTGTATTAAATTCAATATCACTAGCTATTGATTGATAGACATCAGCCGTTGTCATACTAGTACCTAGCTACCATTATTTTTTGCACTTAAAACTTTGACTTTTCATATATTTATTTTATGTATAAATAAGTAGTTAAATTTATGTTATTTTGTGTGAAAAATAAAAGAAAAAAACATTGGAGGGAAAAAGACAATAAGAGTTAGAGAGTTTATAATTTATATAAACTTGTTATTTATGAAATAAAATAGATTGTTTTATCTTTTGTTGAGTGTTTTAAAACTACTATCGGTTGTCTCTTCCACCAGCAAGCCCATGACCCATGGTTTAGGGTAGTTCTAGTGGGTTCATAAAAGATTTTGGCCCGAGACCATCCTCTCTTGCGTATTTATTGTTTTCAAATTCTTCCTTAGCCACTTCCACAGTTTCTCAATTAAATTTAAAGTATTCCATGTCCAATCCATTTCATTTTCTTTCGTTGTAGATTGGTCCCATTATCAAGGGAGGGAGAAAACAATTTTGAAAGCAATCGGGCAACCAAATTCCATCCTTCATCAACTTGTTCAATCTGCTTCTAAATTCTAAACTTGTTCTCTTAATTCGATATGTTCTTATACATTTTCTACTATGCAGTCACGTTTAGCTATTTTATATACTCATATACGTTCGAGCAAACTTCATAGAGGCTCGTATGATATAGAAATACTAAAATATGAGCAGAAAATGTGAAAAGAATCCTGAGAACTACGTAGTTCTAAAGTATACTCCTACAACCTCAAGGATTTTTCAATGACCCTAACAACACGAAATCAGATACGATTTCATGAAGAAGAAGATAGACAAGATCTAATGCTCTATAGGTGCCGGAGTATAAGACACCAACAAATATACAGTGCTATAAACATGTACACAGAAACACAAAGTCTTATCTTCTTGGCCTGATTCAAAATCTGTATTCAAGATTGAAAAGCCCCGTCCGATTTCCCCATAAGTAAATATCCCTGCCATTGGGACCCCAGGAAAGTTATCCAAGAATGGTGAGCTATCAACATTGCTGTGCCCAAAGAATGACTCGCCACGGCCCCAACAAGCGAAAACAAAACCTCCAATAACTTCCTTTTCACCAACACCCCTAGCTGCATGAAGCTGGCAGCTTCTAAAACTCCAATCTAGCTTCAGGTTTCTGAAATTCTTGGAGATATTACTACAAGAAGATAATGCGGCGCTTGGATCTGGATGGTAAAGATGAAAGTAGTCTCCAGTTTTTATGCCGACTCCATCCACAAAAAGGTGCTCTACATCTCCACTGTTGACAAGCAACTATCTCAATGAGAAGAGAATCTTTGAAAATGGTCTTAAATCAAACAAAGGAAAAAAGCTTCTAAATTAATTTATGGCTACAAATACCACTGATCAACCCTTATGTTTAATGGGGTGATCAAGACGGAAAATATCAGTAACTTCTGCAATTTTTCAAGTTTTGCACATTCTTTGGAGTACATGGAAAACTTCTGCATGAAAAATACAAGGCTAAAATAGAAGGTGAGAGTTCAACCACTCACCCCATAACTTCATGGAAAGCTAGAGATCTCATCTGTCTTGGCTTCTCTGGCCCAACAAAGCATTTTCTTTGTTCAGAAACTCCAATGAACAGTTTAGTTTGGTTCCCCAACTTTAACATATTAAATTATAATTCAGAAAAGAGACAAATACAATAGAAAACTAACAACAACGAAAGGATGTACTGAATTAATTAAGAATCAAGATAATTAATAGGACACGAATTAGTAGACAGCTCAAGAACTTGATGTTCATATATGGTAGCAGAAGTGGCTTGCAACATGCACGAATGAAGGAGAGTGGCAGAGAATTTACATTACGTGTTATTGTCTTTAGACAGTATAGAATTTGCATTATACAGTACATTTTATCTCGAATGCAATATATTAAAGTGATGAAATTTTATTTTATTAAGTTATGATAAATGTTCATTTCAATCCTCAACTTTTTCAAAATTTACATTTTTATTTTTAATTATAATTTATTTTACAGTTCGACGAAGAGATAAATGAGGAGAGAGAAAGTATAGCTATGGCTGGCACTTCGTTTTGTTTTGTTGTATGAAAAAGAAGAAAAGAGGAAAGAGGGATGTATTTTAATTTTGATGAAGGAAGAAGAAAAGCAAATTCAAAATAAAGGGGCCTAATTACAAAATCTTTAAATGAAGGACCTGTTTTTCTTCTTTTCAAAAATGATAGGGACTAAACTATACAATGTTCCCAAAAAATCCACTGTCTACAAATCATTTTTCCTTAGGAAAACACCAGATGCCTAAAGCATGGCTTTCCAAAAGACTAGATATCATACCTCATTGTTGATGTCATCTATAATCCTCTGACCACCTAGAATCTCTTGTCCTCCTTCTCTTCTGACAGAAAGCCATGTACTAAGACCTGTCTCAGATTCAATCTCATTGGCAGAAACTGCCTTGAACCTTGGACCTATTGCAGAAACACCACTTGATAATGCAGAATGGAAATGGATTTCCCCTGTGCCTGCCATTAAGACAGATTGATCAGGATCAAGAAAAGGCAAGTACATTGTCTATCTATTTTAGTTGCAAGAACATAGATGAATACAGTTAAAATACCAGAAGGCCTGTTTTGATCCCTTGCAAATACAAGAGCAACTGCATCAGAAAAATATTGATCGACGCTCCCATAATAGACATTTCTTGACTCTATGCCACTTCTGTACAGGAATTGAGCTCTCTCGTCGCCGACAACAATTGTTTCCCTCGACATGGCATGATCTGCAACACACAATGCATTATCAACTTCAAGAAGCAATATAGTAGATTGATGCGCGACAGTTTATCATGTCTGGCAAATATTTTAAAAATATAGGCCAAGGACTCTGGTCAGTTTTTTCGCTCTATAGCAGCACAAAAGTTCTCATTACAGCTTTTCAATCACAAAAATCTAGGCCAAGGGTTTTAGTTGAGAAAAACTCACCCAGCTTTTCCATTACAGGTTTCTGGTCAGTTTTTTCGCTCTGTATCATCATGAATTAAAGTCACATCTTAGCGAGAAACTTTCTGAAGAAATACAAGGATATTTGCAAGAAAATAAGAAAAAAATTAGCTTACTCCAAACATTATAATCAGACTCGGTGATGTGGAATCAGATACTAAAGCTGCATAATTCCTAATATCCATCACGAACTTATCAACCATTGCCACTCCCTGTGCCTGATGTTACCATTTCAGAAAAAATACTCAAGATTAGTTAGCTTATTGTCAACAAATACATAAAGGTCTATGTATTTTCTTCAATTAATACTTTTATGGCTCGCCGATTATGCAATTTAAGATTTTTTCAAGGTTTTAACAGTAAGGATATTATTGGGTTATTAGAAGACTTCTCGATCCGATCTTAAACAAGCCATCCAAACTTAGAATTTGAGACAGAAAAGATATAGATAGTGAGGACATATGGGACATCTCCTCCTGTCTTTCCTGTTTTAAAATGACAGAATTCACTTCAAAACTGCACTAGAAACAGATTTATTTTATGTCTGTTTCTGTCCTTCCAACCAAACATGTTTCTATCCTTTTTGTGTTTGTCTACTCTATCCTTGGATACTAACAGCTAAGAGCATCATCTTTTAAACGAAGGTTAATTGGTTGCATAATTTGTTACCTTTCTTGGTCGTAGCAGCGGGATGGCATCAACTTTTAGTCCTGGTAAAAATCCCACAGCCAACATGATACCAAAGCTTGAGTTTGATGCACCATCAACCCAAAAATCTTCTATCATAACCTACATATTTTTTAAAAGAAGCCAATAATGCATTCTTTCATGTCTCTTAGAAAGAACAAAAGCAAGCAATTAAAAGAATGTTACAGAGCTGACCTCTTTATATTCATCAGTAACAGCATCTCTTCCCATGATTCCACCAGCACAAGACACAATAATTGGAGTTTTGGAACCAAGTTTTGCTGCTAACTATAACACAAACCGTACAGGCAATCCGACGTTAACTTAACAAAAACAACAAAAAAAGAGGAGAAAATCCACAAGAACATGTTTGATATTGCAGTTAATGTTCAATCTTACAAAATCGAGTATTCCACTCAAATCAACCCCACTCCCAATAACATTTGCAATGGCAAACTGGGGTCTAATTGGCTCAGAGAGAACCTTATTGACAACCTCTTCTAATGCAACCTGTTAATTTGACTATCATCAGAAAACACAAAAACTCTATTCAAGTTAGAGACTGTACAGTAAAGTGATGGCTTTTCTGTTGGTTTTTTTGAAGACCCAACAAACCTTTTGGACTGGATTCAGAGAAAAAGCGGAGGCAAGCTTTGGTTTATAGAGGATTTGATTGCAATTTCGGCTCCATGATTTGCTTACACAAGCTGCTGATGCAAAGGATAAAGCTGGTATTCGTTTGAGTATGTTTTGGAAAAGGTCTTCGTTTATTGACGCAAAGCCTGTCATTGGCGTTTTAGCTTCTTTTGGTTTTTCCTCCATTGTTGTTGATATCATAATTCTGCAACTTTTGCTTGACCTGAGAGCTGTTTATGGGAGAGACCAGCAAAAAAATCAACTTGATATGGGACCCAATATTTTAGGCATATTTCATTTTCGAAAGGAAAATTTCATGGAAAGGACTTGGAATTAGGAAGAGCTCAGGAGACTAAGTCAACATGCATTGATGTAAGACTGCATGAAGTAATTTCCAAACTCTTTTTTTCCTATGCTGTAAAGAAGAGGTTGAACTCAGTGCATCATTTTCAAGATTCAATCTGGTTCTAAAATGAAAGCCTCAAGTTCTAGTTCACACGAAAGAAATTTTATAGGTATTTGATCAAATAAAGAATTGTGCGTGAAATGAATCAAAAAAAAAAATATTTATTTTTCTATTAACTCCATATAGACAGACTTACGATGATGAGATAAATTCAAAGAAAACCTTTTTTTTATGGTAAAAGATATTGACACAACCGAACCAACAAGAAAAAAAACAAGCACAAAAAAAGATAAAGTTTTGCCGAAAAGTCTTAAAAACTATAGCTATAATTCATATTTTATTACTGAATATTTTTATATATATAGTCTGTTTTTTTTTTTCAAGATTTACAACTAATTAGATATGCTAACAAGTAAAAGAATGAGGATCCATGGTTTGGGTAATGCTGACCACAAATCTCCATATGGTTCTTATGTTCTATTTTTTGTTCTTAATTATTGATCTCTAGCATCAGAATTTTTTTTCTCTAAAATGTGCCCAAATCCCATGATTAAATCATTACATGGTGTCCACATTACAGCTTTAGGAATCTTAAGAGGTGAGCATATTAATTGTGGTTCTTCACATTTTCATTGTTTATCCAAAATGCTAAGTAAACAATGATCTAAATAATGGCATGTTGATGTAGGTTCGATCTGCATACCGTAAGAATGATTTTGGAAGGGACAACTTGAAGAGATTATCAGTCAAGGTCAGAATTCAGTTTGTTTCCGATGCTTCTCATTGATAAATCATAATGGATGATTTTTTTTTCTCATCTTTTTGTGGTTGTGTTGCTTCCTTTTGCTACTTTTTACAGATGGCTGATGTGAGATTACGTTGTAGAAACAAGGCATACAGTAGAAAACGAGAAATGATCAATCTATAGATGCAATAGCACTCGTGTGTCTGAATCGTTCCGATGTTCTGGCCTTATCACACCATAGCTATGTTATGCAACAGAAATGTCCTTCCGATTCAAGCTGTTTTCACCATTCTCAAATGGTTTAAAGTCCCGAAGCTCAGTCACAGAATGGAAGCGTTTGAGGCCAAATTATTGTGATATATAAACGTTTAATGAAGATTACACTAAAGATGTTTTTATTGTAATGCTTTCTAATGTTCCATCTGTGTACAATGTAGACAGTTTATTGGTTTTTAGTTTCATATTACAAGGAAATTTGAAAACAATATGTAGAAAGTTACAGGAATACCGTGTAATAACATCAATGTCCGAGGTCGAATCCAGAACAAGTATGGCATCTTTGCGAGCCTTGTGTGATCAAAGCTCATCCAATACCATAAATTGAGCTAACTGTCCTTCCTTGAACACGTTCTAGTAATCTACACGTGCAAGATATAGCTAAACTGGAACCAAAATTATATACTGCATTTTTATCCCTCAAAGTTAAGCTGTGGTGGTCTCCTCAGGTTCCTTCTGTGCCTGCAAACAATAGCCAAATCAGAGGTGGTAAACAAAATAAAAGGGGATTTTTGTTTTTTGAATATGCAGAGTAGAATCGAAAATGCAGAATCATACTATGCATGGAAAACATGTTACCATGATATAGTAGCGAATATCACTTGAAGCATGTATATGCCCAGTGCTGAAATATGATTGAGCATATTGTTCTATGCACTCGACCCTGCAAGTCATTTTCAATAATGCATGTCATTTGTGTGTGGTTGAAACTTTAGTGGAATAAAAAATTATCAAGCCACAAATCCATCAAAAAATTGTCCATAATTTTCAATTCTTTGTTTTAGCAAAGTTCAATAACGATGAGAAGAGTCAGCAGAAAAATTAACTAGGAAAGCTACTGTTATTGGTTCAATTAAGGGACAGGTCTTCTAGGAAAAAGCTGTCAAATCTTAGATCCAAGGAAGTACAAACATGGATACGGATATGACATGATACAGATAGGTTAATATGTCAATTCTAGAAACTATTTATTAATTTTGGATACATTATAGTAGTGTTTGACATGTATTTGAAAGTATTGGTCAAGTATGAATGGTGATACACGCCTGATATGGATAAGTGAGGGGTTTTGAAGCATCTGAGCTTCATAGGTTAGATCTAATCCAGACCATGAGTATCGTATGTGGAAGCTGCCTTTCCTTGGTGAATCGTGCACAATCAGAAAATACTGTTGGTTTTATGAAGAGTCACCTGTACACGTAGTTCACCATGATACCTCCACTTTGACGAAGTCCTCTCTCTGACCGGTCTGCCATCCAATTTAATCTTTCAACCATCTGTTAAACATTGAAATGCATAATTTTAGTATAAAAAAGTTTTCAACTTGGAGATCATTTTGTTTATAAGCTTTCCAACTTTCAATTCGTAAACAACATGAAATCAACAGGAGCATGTTCAAACTCTAAATCTACAGGCTTCTAAATCGATCCATGATGAAACAATTAAAGCAATATATAATATATTGAGAAACCATATCAGGCCAGCTAGTAGATGTGATTTCTATAAGTGATTCAATTACTAATTTACAAAATTAAGGTTATACCGCTCCATTTTGCAAGTGAAAATTTGCCACGGAATCTAGAGCTTTTCCTCTCTTCTTCTCTTGGAGAAGGTACCTATATCCACAGAACCAAAATCTATAAATAGTTTCATAAAATGAAGAAAAATAAGCTTTATGCAACAACAGAGCTGAGAAATATAAGTACATCTCCAGCATGCCCAATTATTAGACCTCTGTGTCACTTACAACACATGACCTATCATTTTGATGAAACAAATGGAACAACGTTATGAATAGGTGTTCCTTGTACCAAAGGAAGAGAAAGTTATAATTTCAATTAGTATCATACAATGCTTCAAGTGCAGTGCCTCATGAGAATTTGGTCCCTTCCACATTTTCAGTTGGAAATATAAACTAGTGAGTGTTTTTCAAAGCCCCTGGCCGGCACTTTAATTCGACTTGAATGTTAAGGTTATCTTACCTGGCACACAGCCGCATTAGAGGGGGCTTCAAGGCAGAAAGTAATTCGGCTGAACTGGTCCACTCATAGTTTTTGGATGTCAGCAAGTTTAGCATCACTTCCATGCCATTTTTTCCAGCATAAGTCTCCCTACAGGTAAAAGTGTGTTATCCAGCCTATAGCAATGCCGTAATGTAAGTTTTTAACTAGTCGTATTTTTAGAAACATAATAGTATCATCGTGATTAGTCCAAGAGGACAATGGAGAGATTGTGCACAGAAGCATTAGAGTTTTGAGGAAAACAGAGAGCATCAAGGATCATGTATCCATATTTTATATGCTGGGGACTGGACCTGCAAACTTTCAATGTTGTTCAAAGAGGTACTTGCAGCTTCTTTGGACACAAGGTACTATTGTGTAAGACATAAGAGGGTACAAACTTATTAGGTTACAGGGCTTCAGATCATCCTGAACTATAAGAAGCACGACATATTTGCATACTCTGTGTATGTGTTTTGTGTACTAGGAAAACCTACTAAAAGCAATTTAGAGCCTAAATTGGTGAAAGAACAAGTTTTAGGCTCTTTGGGATCTGCTTCATTAAGAAAATAGCAAAGCAAGATAGTAGAAAGGTGAAAAAATGAGTTGCTGGGTGAGGGAATTAGTAGTCTCATATGTGTTAGGTCGGTAAAAAAATGTAGGAAATTATGGTTTAGAAAAGACTAATGGTTTGTGTATGACCTAGGGGTGAATGAAGCAAGAAAAAAAAAAGGAAAATTTGGAAGCAGGCTGTATTTAAAGAATGGTATTCCAGATGCTACTGGGGGGGAAATATGAGGTTCCAAACTCTCTTGGGGATAAGAACTGCTGAATAATCAAAATTCAAAGAGACAGATAACAAATAGAAACTTACAGAGCAGAATTCAAAAGCATTCTTTCTTCATCAGGTTCGAGTAAGTTCTCCTGAAAAGTGGAGCCAGATCCACCTGTTGGTTGTTCCATGTTGTCAACTTTAGCAATTACTGATTGAGATGCCAACTTAGATAGCAACCATTGCATGAATCCGGGGATTGGGCTTAGAGTTGCAAATGTCTTTGTAGAATAAATGAAAAATGTCAGCAACTAATAGAATCTCACAAGACAAAAGACTTTAATTAACCATGGCATTCCAGATTCCAGAAAATACAAAGATCAGTGTAACTTCTTCTTTTCCAATAAAACAACTAATATCAAAGGACTTTAATCAAGTGAAGAGGGTAGGTTTCATACCAGTAACACAAGTTGCTTACGCAAAAAAGAAATACATTTCATGCTTCAACCGAATGAAGCAACAATGCTTACAGGAAAGTTTGTTCAATAAAGATACCAGTTTTTTAATTTAAGAACGAGAATGAAAAATACTTACAGATATTTGTGGCATATCTCTTTTCACCAATGTAATCATGCGTTTAATAAGAAACTTCCCTAGATTGATCCCTGCCAAGCCAGGCTGTTAACTTTCTGTAAGTATGTAATCAGGTAAGAAGGAAGCAGATAATCAAAGTTTGTTGTTCAACACTCTGTTATGGATAAACAATAGCTGTCACAAGTAAATACGAGTGCACACCAAAAAACACTTTATTTTACAACTGCCACGTCTATATCCTCATCAGTAAAAGGCGCATGTGGTAAACAAAAAAAAGCAATTGCTACAGGGCACATCAGTGGAAAAGAAGAATAAGCTTCCTTGTAAGGCCAGGGTAGGTATAAAATAATGCAGTTGCTCTCATCAAAAATATTCTGGAAAGTATAGTTCAACTAAAGGCAAAGGCTCAAGCAAAAAGGGAGCAGAAATACATGGTGTGGTAGGTTATTTGACTTTATACATTCCCTAATTGATAATCAACCATCACATGGCTTGGCAAACCAAATCTTTGCAACCACACATGCCTTCAATCTGAAACAAAGAGAGAATAGGTAGAAGTAATTATTCTTACCTGAGTTGACGATATAGAATAAAATAATGCACAAGCAGCCTCATGTTCAGGTATGGGAGGAACATCCAACAAAACTTCCTGTTAGATTTTAAGAAACTGTCAGCAATGCCCTAAAAAAAATACAAATTTCAATTTGTGAAATGAACCTGTATTGTCTGAGCCACATTCTTCAGAAGTGCAACTTCTATGAAAATAAGGGGCTCGCCTAAAAGAATTTCAAGATTTAGACCACAGCAAATAAATAGTTAAAAATTCTGTTGAAATTTTTTTTTTTAAAAAAAAAAAGTAGAAGCATTCTATAACTCCAATTCATTATTTGTTAATCAAGTCTGTGATTTCTGGTAAACATTTTTTATAATTTGCTCGTGACAGATTTAAGATCTTAACTCAATAAATGCACTCCAAATTTACTGATAAAGATGCTAAATCAACACCATTTTTATTTGCGAGGTATCTGCCTTTCTCACATTGGTGAGGTTAATCTCCATCAAAAAATTCCCAATGACATGTGCAGGATATGAAACAGTTTATCAAACATTTACTACCTTACATCAATTTGAATGGAAGCCAAATAATTGCACCAAGGCTTTGAGGTACAAACTTTCTATCACATGTATGAATAACATTAACCAAATGGTTAGGTAAAAGGATAATAAACTGCACTGTCCATGCATGCAGTGAAAGATTTGCTAACCTGGTATTGCTGGATGGAAATATCCAAAACAACGGCGGCCAACACCCAACCTTCTTTTAAGATCCAAAAGATTGCTGATTGGATGCACTGCCTGGACAAAACAGCACTATTAGAATATACACAGCCCAGACAAGGAAACAATTAGATCCATGATTAGTGCAAGACAGGTTAAAGAAACATACCTCATAAGTCACAATTTTCTCCAGCAAAGAAGCAGAATCATCCCACGTAATCTGATGAAGCTCCAACACAGCTGGACTAAGCCAAGTACTAAGTTTCTCCTTTAAGCAGGAATCTAATGCTCGCAACGAGGCAATATTTTCCTCTCTGCACACAGAAAGAATCAACTAATGAAATTCTGAATTCCATCACCATATATTACTATCGGTATACCACTAATTTAGCATATATTAAAACTTAATGCCAGCAGTAACAAACTAACAATAATGATCGGTAAAAGTTCTTCAAGAAAAAAAATGATGCATTCTGACTGTCAATTAATTTGCAAGACCTTGTAAAAAGAACCAATTCATTGGGTGGAGAATGAAATTGTGTAAGACTGATGGACGTGCAACATTAATGCATCAAAAGGTAGAAGCTGCAGCACTTTGACAACAGTGTTCGTGTCTACTTCTACACAGACATCTAAAAACTCAAAAGACAATCAAAATGAGAAGCAAAAATATTAAAGTTGTTAAACAAAATCGTTCTCTCTTCCGTTTTTCCATATAAGTTTCTAATAAATATATGTTTCCAATGACTCGAGTCATACCGAGCACATCGAAATCAAAACATAAAATCCATGCAAATATGCAGAAAAAGCCATAACCTTACCCAAGAAAAGACAAAATATCCGCTCGAAGAAGTGACAAGAACTTCAATCCCCCAGTATAGTTATTAAGTCGTTCAAAAAGAACATTGTACGTTGGCTTAAGAGCTTGTCTCAAGTTTCTCTCAATCCGATAAAAAGCAGAAAACATGTTCTCGTCATCAACATTACTCAATTCACCTTCATTACCTGAAACTCAAAACATCTACACCCGTCAATCTCACAAAACATCCATACAAACCTCAACACAAACATGACAACAGTAACACATCCAACAAAAACCTCACCACTACGAAGCTCAAGTCCAAGATATTGCTTCAATAATTCACGAACTTGAATCCTATTAAGATCATACTCTTTGGCAAGCACAATCACCAATTTCTTCCGATTTTCATTCGAAAGACTAAAATAACCCTAAAAGTCACACACACACAGTTTACAATCCTCAAATCAGTACATCAAACAAAAACACCGATCACAAATTTCTTAATTTTATATATCTATATCTACCTGTGAGAAATCATCAAGTACAACATCCAAAGATTCAGTTTTGTTCAGCGATATCGCCAAGCCCATGGAGTCCTTCACTATATCAAAATTCCTATAAATCAATGTGATAATATAAATTAATAACAAAAAAAATATTTAAATAATAAAACAACAATCGAATCCCACTAATAATAATAAACAAAAAATCAACATAAATAATAAATAAATAAATAAAACAATCAAATCCCACTAAAAATAAAAATAAAAAAACAACAAATCAACATAAAAAATAAATAAAATTAAGACCTCTCGTAATGATTCCCAGAAGCACTGAAGTTGCTGCGTGAATCATCAGTAGACCGTTGATTTCTTGGAGGATCAGTCATCATTTGGTTAATCCCATTCTGTTTTTGAAACAAATAAATTAAGTATTTGCAATACTTAACGATAATTAAAAACAAAATTCTCAATAAATTTAAAAAAAAATCAAAATTACTTACAGATAGAGTAGGCGAGAAAGGAGAGAGCTTTGATGGGTCATTATTGGGTCTCATTTTAGCTCGCATTAAAATCGATAACCCTTTCTTGTTCATTTATTTATATTATAATTACAGTTTTTTTCCCTAAATTTCAGTTTAAATAAATGACTTTCGAGACAGTTAAGGCTGCAGTTTGACCTCTGTTGTTGATTGGTGACGCATTGCTATCCACAAACTAACCGTATTAACTAAAAAACTATTGAACCCCAATCCACAGTAAAAATATATCTTGATTACAATAAAATTATTATTTTATTCTTTATTTTTTATTTATAAGGCTTTGTTTAAAGGATAAAATAAAATTTGCATATAGTTAATTCATCATTTTTTATTTGTTAAGGGGCAACAATATTTTTTTAATTTTTATAAAGTACACTTATCATATTACCCTTAAAACAAAATTAACAATAAAAACTTTTAATCCAGAATTCTCATAATAATTTTGATTTTTTAATAAATCATTTAATTACTCTATTACCTTTATTATTAAAATTTATTAGCCTTAACTTCCATGACTTGATTATAATTTTATAATGATTTTTTTATTATTGTTGTTTAGTTTTAGAGGCATATTTGTTTTTTTATAAATTAATAAAAAGTGTGATTACTTTATTGCCTTTACCATTTAAAACTGTTAGCCTTGGTTTTAGAGACTTTATTGTAATTTTATAATAATTTTTCTTGTTATTATTGTTTAATACTAAGGGTATTTTTATTTTTGTACAAAAAAAAAATTAAGACCAAAAGTTGTTGATGCATGTCTTTGAGTGGCGTGTTCGGCTAACTCTAGTGGTTTGAATCATGATTCCATTGTATCATTGGATTTGTCTCAACATCTTCTTCCTCTTTAGGTAGCGCGTGTATGATGGTTGGGTCTGATTTGACGCTAATTTGTTTTTTTTTTCTTTTTTTTCCTTATTTTTTTTCCTCAGATTGTGTGCTGGACATGCAAAAAATTATATCAGCCCTTGAATTTTTTTTCTTTTGATTCAATCAATCTTCTCTTAATTACAATTGTTTTATTTATATTGATTATTTCTAATTAGTTGTTATTTTATA
>Ga0307517_10007192_pt1 | contig 16304 bp, 13 predicted proteins | sample 23_EM_MG_FD_194515 | JGI IMG/M metagenome (GOLD analysis project Ga0307517, IMG submission 194515) | Populus trichocarpa ectomycorrhiza microbial communities from riparian zone in the Pacific Northwest, United States - 23_EM | ecosystem: Host-associated > Plants > Roots > Unclassified | place... | reverse complement strand
AAGCAGCTAGACTACCTTTGGGTGCCGATCAATCCTGACTAGAGCCCAAAAAAAAAAAAAAGAGCCACTATCTAATAATGCTCCCTTTGAAATGGGTTTTTGAGAGAATTTAGTGACAGTCCTGTTGTTTAATATCAGTGCATGAAGGGATTCCTCTCAAGAGAATCTGTCTCATGTTTGGATGCTTGATAGCTTGATACTTTCCCATAAAATTAAGTCATTTTGCTGTTATGCTCTAGAGATGCATTTCAATTTTTTTTTTCAATCAAGTTAGGACATCGTGCCTAATTTTCTCTCTGGGGCTATAAACAGAATAGTTTATTGGCTTGATAGTTCCTTATTGAACTTGAGATCTGACTTGTATTCTTTGCCCAACATTTTGGCAAGAAATAGTTCATAAAACCTGCACCTGTTTGACACTTGACTGAGCTCAAGCATCCGATTAAGTACTGCTGCCAACATAAGATGCTTTTGTTTTTATACCTTAGTGCGGTTCTCATGTCCTTGTTGAATTCTCTTAGATCTATCTACACCTGATGAAGGCTTGAACTCTGAGGTAACTCATAATGAGGAAGATCCACTTTCAAAGAACCAAGATGTGGATGGTTTACCAGAAGACATGCTTCATGAGGTTTATGATAGGGCTACTGAAGTAAGTGCTATTTCATTCAAAGTTTTTCCAAGGTTATTTATTTCCTCACATCTGTGGTTCTCTTTGTTTGTCAGAAAAGAGGAACTTGTGCAATTGATATTTCATTTAGTGGATAGCATAATCAAATATATAATTCTAATGTTTCTTCTTGTTCTCAAAGATTCATTAATTTTAATGCTAATTATTATTTTTGGTAATAGCCTATGGATAACATTAATTGAAAGATTTGCCATGAGATCCTGATTTGTTCCTTGTTTTAAATGACATAGCTTGGTGGTGATTTAGAACAAAGAGGAAAGGAAGATAAGCCTCAAATTCACCATGGTTTTTTGAATTCACTAGAAAAAGGAATCACCTTAAAACATGAGGAAATCCATATCATGATCTATGCTTCTGTTTCTCTTGGGTGTATTTGCGGGTGGATTTCCATTTTGTAGATTCTTTTGCTAGGCTGGATTTATTGGTGCATGTATATTTCTTCAATCCAAGAGCCAACAAAATCATTAGTTTAAGTTTAAGAACTATGGTTGCCAACTCATATAAACTTTGATTAAGAGTCCTGAAGTGGATTGTTGTTTCCGAAGGTGGTATGTTACCAATGGTCTAGGCTTAAAAAGAATGAGGAGAATGTATGAGCTATGGCTATATTTAATAATGTATGATGGTCATTTTAACTACAGGAACCAACTCAGACCTTGGACAGGAGGGACATGGAATTACCAAATGAAATTAATGGAGCTAGCTGCTCCAATGAAGTTTCGATCTCGGAAGAACAGAAAGCTCGCATGGAAGCTAACAGGTTGAGGGCACTAGAAAGAGCTGCAGCTCGGGCTCAGTCATAGCAGTCAAGCTGTTTATTTGGTTCGTCTTACGCATTTAAAGACTATGGGCTGTTTTATAGTATCCTTAATTGTTTACAATCAAGGATGATGGCTTTGTTTACTGCTAAGCCTAAAAAGAGTCGTGTTTTTCACAAATGATGATAGGGTGCATTTTTCATTGAAATAATCGTCTGAAAAGCATCTTTGTATATATCACTGCTGTCGTGATATTGCTGGGTTAGTAGCTGATATCGCCACTTAATATCTTATTTGTTTTCACGTTTTAAAAATATTTTTTATTTGATTTAAATTAATATTTTTAGATTAATAAAAAATATTATTTTAATATATTTATAAATAAAAATTATTTAAAAAACAACAATAACTATACTTTCTAATACCTGGAAGGAAGGTCAACCCGAGGGGCAAAAACAGACGAGCGACCTTCGGAACAGCTAGACCAGGTAAGTGGCACAACTAGAGGAAACATGGACTTCATGTGATTGAGATCCCTCTCTAGGTAGCTCTTGTATTTTTTTAATAACTAATTGCTTGATTAATGGGCTGGACCAACATGGTTGTCTGAATAGCGAACGCAAGTGATCAGTGCTATTTTCAAAAAAAAAAAAAAAAAAAAACATTTTGTCATGTTTGACTGGTCCGTCGTTACTCGTCACCATTTTCTAGACTCGCAGAGAATAATTTTATCATGCTTCCTTAAATCAAAGTGGGAGCATTTTCAATTTATGGAAGGACCTTCATCGTACCAATTTAAGATTGAAATTTAAAATATTTCTTAATAACAGAGTTAATTGCATCTAGACATGACACTTTTATAAAGATAACTAACACCATAATTCCAGCCTAAAAATCTCGTGAGTTGTGTGGTGTCGTTTTCGTCTTTTGTTTTCAATTCTTTTTTTTTTTTAAATATAAAAACTTGTTTATTTTCTTTTCAAAAAATAGCAACAAGTTTTGAAAAAAAGAAAAGAAAAGTGATTTCAAGTTTTCAAACTAGTTTTTAATACTTTTGTCATATGTTTTAAGAGCCAAGCTGGTTAAAGAGCTAGGAAATTGACAATGAGGGTTCAGGTCTGGACATGGATCGTGATGTCCAAGATCTGGTCTAGGACTAATGCTAGGGTTTTGACCAGAACAGGATTTGAGGCACTAAGGTTTTTGATTAGGAATTGATCTGAGATGTTTGGGGTTCAAGCTAGGATGAGATCCGGGGTGATCTAGAACTAGGCCTTACAGTGTGGTGTTTAAGACAAGATCGAGTTCAGGGCCCGGAGGTTCTAGTCGAGAGCGGTTCTGATGTGTTCAAAATTCAAGTTGGGACCATATATAGGGGTCTAGGGTTCGAGTTGGGACAGAGGTTCTTAGGATTGAGATGAGGGTGGATTTAGGGGGTTCGAGGAGCCTTGGATTTTGGTTTGGTGCGCTTGAGTTTTAGACTGAGTTTGGTTGGGTTCATGTCAGGATGTTTGATCAGAACCTGGTCCAGGGCGCTTGAGGTGTAATTTGAGACTAAGTTCAAAGCAATTAGAGTTTAGACTCAAAACTTAGGTGGCTCAAACATGGCTCTAATTCTGGCCCCACCCCAATTTAGTCTAAATCATGGTTAAACTTGGAGGTTGGTCTCGGCTATCAAATAAAACCAAAATGTATTTTTAAGGGAAAAAATAAAAATAAAAAACTAGAAAAAATATATATATATTTTAAAAAAACTGAAAACGAAATAATGTTTTTTAAAAATGATACTAAACCGCTTCTCATATTAAATAAATCTTCTCTTGATCAGCAGAAGTTACTGTTTCCATAATAATAGCATATACAGCGAAGAAGGAAGGAATTCAAAGGACCCGTTCAACATGGTTGCGCGATCAACGTCTTCGGCCTGGATCTCAGGCAACATCGTCGGGACTGTCTACCCTAGCAAATCGTAATCTTGGTCCAAAATCATCTATCACCTTGGTTGTCAAATAAAATTCAACGTGACAGCTTGCAATTACAAAGACTTGATATGCTAGCTGCTCTCCCATTCATCATCCACGCAATTATGCGCATGTTGTGTTTGGATGGAAGTGTGATTATAATTGATTTTTAAAAATATTTTTGTTTGAAATAATAATTTTAAAGCATAAATACAATCGTGCTCAAAAAGAAGAAGAAGAAGAAAAACTGTTGCTACCACTAGCAGTCTATCGTACGGGGATTGCACCAGCAAACAAAGACACGAAAGCCATAACGCGAGCTCAACTACGTAATGCCACCCACTTGACTCCCATTTAATGCTGCCACGTTTCTTGTTAACTCCGAATTTATCACTGTCTACAAAGCATGTCTCCATCCTTTTGCCTGCCTTCATTTCCCTCACCCATTTCTCGAGACTCTTAACTGTACGCCTAGTGAAATATAAGGTTGTTCCTTTTCTCTTCTACTCAGCAGGCCTACCGCTCCCATTTACACATTCGTACGTACATACATACACTCACTCTTGAATTATTACCACCAGACCACACCACACCATTTACTTTTTTGTGGAGTTGTTATAATTAATAAGAACAGGCTACAAGATATTACAGGTAGATCTATGTGACATCTGGGAGGGAGAGGGTTGGGCTTTCCTAGCTTTGTATCATTCATTCATAATTTCGTGTTTTATTGATTTCCCAGCTGCTTCATCTTCATCACCTACCACAAAAAAAAAGTCTTTTTTTCTTTCACTTGTAACACACTTCTCTGGTTGCACTAGTACTGCTTGTTTTGATTCTTGAGGCAAAGCAAGCAAATGGGGTGGTTGCTTATTGAATTGGGTTTTGCATTTCGATGCTGATTCACTAGAGTTTAGGTGAAAGAGGAGCCGAGGGAGTTTACGTTGGATCTCATCACCTCAAAGTTTCAACATTTCTTTTTTAAATAACGGGGTTTTGGGTTTTGAGCAGCCCAATAAATTGAACAGAAAAGGAATAAAGATAAAAATAGATGCATTATTGTAATTTTCCTCTGTTCAATAATGCCTTTTGGGAATTATATTATTCGTAGTTCCAGAAATCAGAGAGGAAAGGAAGATTTACTATTTTCTAGTCTGCAAGTTCTGAGTTCAGCTCACGTGAAGGCTAAGCTGTTGTGTCCGTGAGTTTTGCAAGCAGTTCAAAGCAAAGAGTTGGAGAAACGATGTCAAATGGTCAGTCCCTGTGTCTTACTTTGATTGAACCTCAGACTTAAATTCACCAATGAGGCGTTATTTGGCCTTAAATCCCCATCTGAGTGAGTAGACGAGCTTCCATTACTGCCTGCCTGCATGTTTCTGCTTCAAAAAGTTGTTTCAAAGCTGTCTAACTGTTTTAATGCAGTCAACGGAAAATGACGACTTCTTGGCGCATCTTCGTTGATGAAGATGGTTTTTCAAGCTCGAGTCTTCTGGTGATATGCAGATCTTGAAGATTTGGTGTTTTAAAAGTGATTTGTGTTGTGGTATTTCCAATTAAGAAGCGCCAAAAACAGGACTTGAAAGTGATTTTGGCCTTCTGGGTCTTTGGAAAGATTTTGCTACTAGGACTACTACAAGGCAAGCACATCAAAGATTCGGTGTTTTTGGAGGTTTTAATATCCTTCAGCTGTTTTTGGAAACAAGAACAAAAAAAATTAACCCTCCATTCTATTTTAGAGTCGACTTTCAGAAAAAAAACATTCAATTCAAGGATTAAGATGGAACCTCTGGTTTCAAGGTACCCTTTTCTCTTCTCATTGTTATACTTCACTGTTGTTTCTCTTCTTTGTCCAGTTAGATCAGGCGATGCTGAGGCCCTGTTAACCCTCAAATCAGCCATTGATCCTTTAAACTTCCTCCCATGGCAACATGGAACCAATGTGTGCAAATGGCAAGGTGTCAAAGAATGCAAGAATGGAAGGGTCACAAAGCTTGTTGTAGAGTACCAAAACCAGAGTGGTACTCTGGATGCCAAAATCTTGAATCAACTAGACCAACTTCGAGTCTTGAGTTTCAAAGGGAACTCACTTTCAGGCCAAATCCCAAATCTTTCTGGCCTTGTCAATCTCAAATCTCTCTTCCTCGACAGCAACAACTTCTCCGGTGATTTCCCAGATTCCATTACAGGCCTACACCGTTTAAAAGTCATAGTTTTAGCTCGAAACCAAATCTCTGGTCCAATCCCAGTGTCAATCCTCAACCTCAGTCGTTTGTATGCTCTTTACTTAGAAGACAATAACTTCACTGGATCAATTCCTCCTTTGAACCAAACCAGTCTAAGATTCTTCAATGTGTCTAACAATAAACTCTCTGGTCAAATTCCCGTGACCCCACCATTGATTAGGTTCAATACACCCTCTTTCATTGGTAATCTCAATCTTTGTGGTGTACAGATTCAGAACCCTTGCAACAATTTAAATTTCGGACCGTCTTTAAGTCCAACCTATCCATCTTCAAAACCAACGTCCAAACGTAGCAAGACAATCAAGATTGTAGCAGCAACTGCCGGTGGGTTTGTGTTTCTTATAACTTGTCTGCTTTTGGTATGCTGTTTTTGTTTCAAGAATGGCAACAAGAAAGAAGGGCCATCAATGGTAGAAGAGAGAAACAAAGGGGTTGTCGGGGTTGAAAGGGGAGGAGAAGCATCAGGAGGTGTAGGTGGCATGGATGGTAATAATGGTGGAAGACAAGGGGGGTTTTCGTGGGAGAGTGAGGGTTTAGGGAGTTTGGTGTTCTTGGGTGCAGGGGATCAGCAGATGAGTTACAGCTTGGAGGATTTATTGAAGGCGTCAGCTGAGACTTTGGGGAGGGGTACTATAGGGAGTACCTACAAAGCTGTGATGGAGTCTGGGTTCATCGTGACCGTTAAAAGGTTAAAAGATGCAAGATATCCCAGGCTCGAGGAGTTTAGGAGACACATGGACTTGCTTGGTAGGCTAAGGCATCCCAGCTTAGTCCCACTCAGAGCTTATTTCCAGGCCAAGGAGGAAAGGCTAATTGTATATGATTATTTCCCCAACGGCAGTCTCTTTTCTCTCCTCCACGGTATGTCGCTTAAATCACTCTTCGTTTATTTTCCAATTAATTAGTTTAAATCAGTAATGATTATTTCTCTGATTTGATCAATTATTTTACTCTTTCCTTTGGTTCTTCCTTTGTGTTTTGCTTCTAGTTGCCTGATAATAGCAATATTTAACGGTCCAATCTGTTGAATGTTAGGCAAGTTGTGGCTGGAATAAATGGTTTTTTGATTTGAGGTTTGAATGTGACAAGTAATGATTGTTTTCCAGGGTATTTTTTATTTAAAAAATATTAAAATAATGTATTTTATTATTATTTAAAAACACTTTTTAGACGTAAAAGAAAATTAAATTTAGGTATCCATTCTTAGCCTTCCATGCATTGCTCATTAATTATATTCACATAAGAAGAGGGTGAGATGAATGCCAACAGCAAAATGGGGTAGCATGTTCCCCTCCCTCGATTCAAATCATATCATGTTCTGTGCTTTTCCCACCTGCCACATTTTCCATTCTTGGCTTGGCCCTCGATTTTTTTGGCCATAGATAGACTGTGTTTATAATTTCTAAGGTCGAGTAAAGACACAGTGCCACAAAGGAGGAGCTCTATTCTACTGTATTTAATGGAGTCGGATACTCTGTAGGAGGTCAAGGAAATTAAACAAGAATAAAAATGTAGACTGGCACACGTGGCTCATCTAAACACCTCAACCGTCAGATCTCATCCAATGCAGCTGTGGCCCCTCGTTTGTGTACCCTCTGTCTCCCTGGAAAGTTGCCAGGAAAATGAGCTGGTGGAGTGAGCGGCCATTCATTGAAAACCGAAGAAGAAAGAGGGAGACAACACAACAAAAGAAAGAAAAGAGAAAAAAGACAAGGCTAATATGCTTTTCCAGTACTGCTAATTCTAACTTTTTGGAGATCATCTGATCAATCATTATTAACTTTGAACTGAACATGGAGTGAAATGCCTGGAGAGAGATTTGTAAACATGATCATGTTGCAGATACTCTATAATTCAAACATGGGTCACTATTCTTTGAGCATCGGTATACTTAGGAATGACCCAAATAGCTATAGGCATTCTAGACTTTCTTGCAGTTTTGTTTTTGCAGCAGAAACGGTATTTTTAAAAAAATTTTAATTTTTTTTTGTCTGATTTTTGTTTTAAATAGTTTTGATGTATTTATGTTAAAAATAAATTTTAAAAAATAATAAAAATAATATTTTAATATTTTTTTTAAAAAATATTTTGAAAAACAACTCTATTATAATAACAAATAGTGAGAGAATCTTACGGGGATGGCCTGATGGGGTCTGGTCTTTGAAAATATTAATGCTGTAGTTGATAAATCAAAAAACAAATAGCAGCTAACAATAATAATGGAGTAGTATCTTTTTATCATTTTTCTAGAGATTTAGGTAAATAAGGACAGTTTTTTTTTTCAACAACAAGAAACTCAATCTCGAAGAAGTTTACGCTTTAAAATTGACAACATGCTCTGATACCTGCATGTGCCGAATGTGTCTGTTGACTCCAGCTTGCCTTTTGATTTATTGTGTTCTTGCATGGTTATGGTGTCCAAATGTATTTTTTTTTGCAGTTAAATTGGCTGTGGAATGTGGAAGCCACCAATATATATATATACTCTCCCTCTCCTTCAAGAGAGTACCGCTAAGCTAAATATACCCACTGTTCTTGTTACATTGTTAGCTAATACTTGTTTTTATAGATTGTGATAATGCCATTTCCCGACAGTTTTTTCTTCAGAGAATTATAAAGAAAAACATATTTAAATTTATTTGTTTTTGGTCAAAAAGTCTTTAAATTATATTCCTAAATCCTAAAGTTAATATGAATGAAGAACTGCACATTGTAATGTTTAAGTAATGCAGTAATTGAACAGATTTAAGACCAAGTAGAAAGAGAGAGAAGGTTTACCAAGGAAAGGAAACTTGGCTTCTGAAGTTCACAGGAAAATGTAAAATTGCTTCTCTTTTAAGAATATTTATTCACTAAAAACTTTGTCACCTCTTGTTCTGCTGTTTGTAGAAGTGAGAAATTGGGGGAAAAGCTAATTGTTCTCCGCAAGGCCTTACATTCTCCACAGAATAGTTGATGAAACAGTTTAACTTTGCAATTCAGATGCATGTAGTGGTCGATTTTCCTTGTCATCAACTTTGTTATTTTTGCTTCATGAGTTGCATTATGTCGAACCCTTGAGAGTTATTCCTTTAATCCAGTGCTTTGAAACTGTCTTGTATTTTGCTCAAGAACCTATCAGCAATGAGCAGGTATGAGTTCTCTGGTTGAGAGGGTTATTGACTTAAACATCATCTTGGCTAGCAGAGCAGTAAATCAGCAACCATGACCTCTTTATCTCGTGTTTAAACCGATTTTAATGATTCGAGACTCAAATAGTTTCGCTTGAATTTGTGTTTGTTCTTATCTCATCCCGTGACATGTTTGCTTCCTTTCCTTTCTTGCTAACCCCAGTAATTGTTGACTCACAAACTAGTATGCTTTTGAAATTGCTGCTTGGATGCACATTTGGTCTTGGAAGGTTGACTTTATGAGTCCTGACTGGATTTGAGAACTGAAAATATTTATAATGCTAACGAATTAGTCGCAACCAAATTTTCAAAGGTTCAAGTAGTATTTTATTGGACTGGAAGCAACTGCAATTCCGAATCAACCTGGAACATTCATCAATAAAATGCCTTTTTTGTTTCCCTGCAATAAACTTTCTGCATAAAAATCATGAGTTTCTTTCCTTGTAATGTCAATCCATAAAATATTGGTCTCAGCTCGTAGAAATTCTAATGCAAAGTTATCATCTGCATTTCCTGTTGTATTAGGAGAATTCTTTTAGTATCCTACATTAACATTTTCTGAATTCTTTTACAGGAACTAGAACTTCAGGCGGTGGGAAGCCACTTCACTGGACTTCGTGTCTCAAAATAGCTGAGGACTTGGCAACTGGACTACTCTATATCCACCAGAACCCTGGGTTAACCCATGGGAATTTGAAATCCTCCAATGTCCTCTTAGGCCCTGAATTTGAGTCCTGCCTTACTGACTATGGTCTGACCATGTTCCAAAATCCAGACTCACTGGAGGAACCCAGTGCCACTTCTCTGTTCTACAGAGCCCCCGAGATCCGAGACGTACGAAAACCATCCACCCAACCAGCTGATGTATACAGCTTTGGCGTACTCCTATTGGAACTTCTTACTGGCAAGACTCCCTTCCAGGACCTTGTTCAAGAGCATGGTCCAGATATTCCTAGGTGGGTTCGGTCAGTACGCGAGGAAGAGACCGAGTCCGGAGATGACCCTGCCTCGGGTAATGAGGCAGCGGAGGAGAAACTCCAGGCTCTTGTAAACATTGCAATGGCTTGTGTCTCACTCACACCAGATAACCGGCCGTCAATGAGGGACGTCTTTAGGATGATCAGAGATGCAAGGGCAGAGGCTCGAGTTTCATCTAATAGCAGTGACCATTCACCTGGAAGATGGTCAGATACCGTTCAGAGCTTGCCTAGAGAAGAACATTTGAGCATTTGAGCGGTTAGTAAACATGGCGGCTTTAATTTGGAAAAACATGTATTCTTGAATCTTCAACTAGGCATTTGTAGAGTACAATCTTGTAAAGTTTCCCATCTTCAATATTTGGTTTAGTTAGCTTGCAGCCATAGAAGTTCTGAAGTTATATAATGTGCTATTTGACATTTGTTGAAGGGTTTGTTAAGGATGGTGATAGGATAGTAACTGTCCTGTTCAGCTGGGCAGATTTTATTACCACTGTTTTCTGGGCCCTATTCCCATGGTCATGAAAGGTTGTATTTTGAAGAGCGATTACTTCACTTTGACGATAAATACTGTTTGGTTACCACCTAATTCTTTCTTGAATGGAATCACAATTCACTCCATCTTTTGTTGTTCTTCATTGCATTACTTCCTTCAATACATTCAAAGGATTTATGGAGGAATACATGGAGAAACGAATACAATTGGCAATTCAAGACTCTCAAATAGAGCAATCAAGCATGAGGCTTGGTCATTAAAATGGAAAGGCTCGCGTTGTGGGATTCATGGTGGGCTGCTGGGCTTTCTGGTGGATGTGTAATCACCCGAGCGATCCCTTGTAAAATGACCATATTACCTCTACTTGCACCGTCAAATTGGCAAGCCTTTGTGAGAGTTTTTGTTCTTAACGAGCTTTCGAAGATATTTGAGAGTGTGATAATAATTATTTTTTAAAATATATTTTATATAAAAATATATTCAAAAAAATAATATTATTAAATCTTTGCTATTTTAATTTATTTTAAGTAAATGTTCTGATTTATTTTGACAACTAAGTTTATATCTTGTTTGATATTGTGATTTAATTCTAATTTTAAAAAGTTTTTGATTTCTTTAGTTTTAAACTATTTTATATATATATTTTTGAATTAATTTGATATGTTAATATTAATTTTTTTAAAAATAATATTTTAATATAATTCTAAATAAAAAATACTTAAAAAATTAATGCGCTACTAATTTATTTTAAAAGCTGCCCCAAGAAAAGTGTATCTTTCGTTGAATTGTATACCGTGATAGGTTTAATAACAGTGATAAAAAGACTTGGAACTTTATAAACATTTGCCTTTAAAAAAAAAAAGGCAACGCCGCGACAGAAAAAATGTCACGGGTCAAACAAGAGCTTTAGAGAAAAAAACTCGAGAGATGTGAGGGAGGGAGAGAGATTAGGAATTGAATTACTAGTAAACTAATAAGAAACAGCGAAGCTTCAACATCATAAACGTCACCTTTTTTTCTTTTTTAACATCAATATATCATACAGTAATCGGTAGCTTATCATGGAAGATGCAGGAAAAAAAGATTGATGTTCTGTTTCAACAGCTCCTACTCCCCTCCTTCCTGAAAGAGTAGAGAGAGACAAGAGTTTGCTTCTTCCAAGACCCAAGAGAGTGCTATACATACATATTCTCCCTATCCGTTTGCTTGATCAGTACTTCACAGTGGCGGGGGCTCTTTAATCTCTTGGCTTCTGGGCTCTGCTTCCATCTTAATCTGCAATGGAGGAGTTGCCCGTGCAGGTACTCATGCAACCTCTCTTAATTCTTCGTCTCTTAAACTTGCATACAATTCTAGCTAACTGAATTCTACTGCAATTCACTCCCACCAATCTCGATGCTAATACTTGCCATGGGCAAAGATTATCATGTTGACGATTAATGCTGCGTAATTGGCTCTGCTTCTAATCTTCCATGCGTTCCTCTCCATTCAAGATTTCATCTCTTTCTCTGTTTTTTTGGTCTGCACTGGCTTTTATTTTTCATATATCTTAAATTAACTCATAGTCGGTACTAGCGTGCTGTTAAATTCCTTGCATTGTATCCTCTTTTTTTATAAAAAAAACCAATGAGCCAGATGACATAGCCATGGCCAGGGTTAGAGGGGCTGTACACACCATCTAGGGTAGTTGTTGGAAAAGCTTGATTAACCAGTTCCTCTAGTCCTGCTTCCTTTTCCACTTAACAGTAGAATCTCTCGAAAAAAGAAAAAAAATAGAGTACCGCATAAGGCACAACAAACAAAATCCGGCCATGAACTCACAAAAAGTTTACCAAAGATGGGTTCGAGATTTCAGCAAGAGGTTCGGGCTTCGGGGGTGTTGGCATTTCCGAGTGTGAGTCTATTTTGAGGAATTTATTTTTGTAAAATAAATACTATTATATTCAATTTCGGATCTCGTTCGTGCGTCGAAGACGAAAGAGAGAGACATGCCAGCAGAGGCAGGGGAATCTTTTTTGTGTGGAGAGCTACAGCAGATATCCCGTGGAGTACCAAAACAAGGAACTACTTGGAAAAAATAATAATATTGGACAGCTTTAGCCATCACGTTCAAGAGTAGTAGTTGTCTGGGTGACCCATCTCTAGCCCAGCCCATCAAGGACCACTTTCGACTTCTGCCTCACCACTAGTCACCACTATCATCTTCATTTCGTGCTTTTTAGTTTTTAACCAATAAATTCACTTTTATATTTTAATTAATTAAGATTAATTAATTTTGTAAGAGATATTTGACTAAACAGTTGTAATTAAGAATAACAGTCGTGTCCAAAATCTATTCAGACACATGATTATCTTCGAGCTCTGCTATTTTCGAAATAGATTCTCAACTTATATCATTTTCTCACATTGAATTAAATCTCTGGTGCCTCGGTTTTCTCACATTGCATGGCGGGTGGCCCTAGAAAGAGTAGGTGGCAGCTAAATGAAGTGTTGCCTGCAAGCTTATTCTATTATGCTCAGCTGGATTAGGCCTCTAATGCCATTTTTTATTCTTCAAGAATGAAAATTAATTGCTAATGGTAATTACCTTCTTCTCTTCAGTATTTGACCCTGATTTTCTGGGATGACAACATGCTCGCCATTACTGTTTGAGTTCCATTGCTTGAAGGTTGCTTTCCCTTCCTCAAGCACGAGGCCTTATCAAAAGGGACATTTTCTATATTATTCTCAGTTTGCTGTGGTTTCAACCCATCCACCAATTAACCTCTTACTATTATAATCCCAGATCTTGGAGAGATCTGGGTAAGTTTCGTTACTGTGTTTTCTTATGGATTAATTAATAACAATAAGTTCATCCTGCTCCGAATTTACTTTAGGCATGTTGTTTTCCACACCGCGAGATTCGAGCCTGTGCGTACAGAATCTCAACCAAAATCCCTCCTTGATAACTGATAAGATAAATGTCCACAATTATCTATATATTTTTTATCACGTTATGAACAGTGTATAATTGATAAGATAAATGTCCATAATTATATGCATATTTCTGATAAAAAACAAATTACGAGTTACTTCTAATATATAAAAAGGATGTCATTTATATTTGTAGATACAAGGTTGAGGAGGTGAGTGATTAATATTGAGATTATTATAATAGATATTAAGGTGAGCATGTATCGTTGATAGTTTTGCAACTAATAAAAAATCAAGATTATTCTTTTTTTTTTTCTTGAAAATTAATCATGTATACTTGCATCTCAAAAAGCATGCCCCTGTATTTTGGAGTGGAAAAAACTTCTATTTAAGCAATAAAAATACAAGATTTTCTTACTAAACACCTCGTTAAGTGTTTATAAAGTTGGAAGAGTGGGGATGAAACAGGCTTCATGAACAAGAGGAGAACGCTGAAAGCTCTAGATAGTGTTAATGGGAACAGCGGTAACATCATTTCTAGAGCGTGCTAGTTTACTGCTTTCTTCTCTCTTCTCCTTTTCTGCTTCTTTTGATCGTTCTGTATTTTGCATTTCTAATGGCATTCCAATCTACTAGCACTTCAGTTTATAATAAAAAGCTTTTGTAGACTAGCATCATAAAATTATTCATATCAGTTTTGGTATTCTATGATAAAATCACTTCAATAAACTGTTCCAAGATTCTGCTACTTTTACTTGTGAAGTTTGTATGGTTTAAGGGAATATGGAGCTTTTGGTCTATAATGCATCCCTGATAATAGATGTGGACTCACGGGCTTGTTTTTCTGGTTTTGCTTCACTCACTGAACTCTAAATTAATGATCATAGAAAGCATGTGAAAACTCCTTGGATATTTTGCTCTCTTTCTCCCACTGCTGCATTTGGGACTCCGAAGATCATAATTTGGTTGGCCAACATCATCGAAGAGTGAATTTACTAGTAATTTGCATGTCTTCATAAAGTTTAAATATTGTTTGACCAATGAAGAGATGCTATGTCCACAGACTGATGCTGCAACTTTGGATAAAACTGCTTTTGTTGTGTTGGACATGGAGAGTCTTGCACAGCCATCAGATAGGAGCTCTGGGAGCCCAAAAATGACAGTGAGCAGCATGTCCTTTTGTCAATTCCAAATTCTATCATTTTCTGTCTTTTAATTTCATGCACATACAACAGTTTTCTTTTGTTGATGAATATGACATTATTTGCTGTTTCTTGACTTGCTTGTAGAGAGCGCTGTCTCGAAAATGGTCTTACCGAGCAGAACGATGGACTGGTAATGAAGAAGAAGGCATTGATGAACCAGCGAAGAAACTCCTGATAAAAGGTACGCAGATGTGATTGCTAATTATGCTTCATACTCTCTACATGAATATCCATGGGTATCAGCTTGTGCGTGTGGGTGAAGTGGCAGATTAGAATATAACAACTGAGAAGCTAGAAGCCAAGGAACATGAACGAAACCAATATACTTTAGTTTGATGACTACAGAAAGGTTTTCACTTCCTAGTTGAGACTTGATAGGCATTAATTTTGTTCTTGGCTGAGAAGCTAACTTAAACATTCCCAAATATCCTGTCGAGCCCTTTTCTGTTAATTCTCAAAGACATGGCATGACAGAAAAGAAGTATTTGGTGCTTAGCACATGAATTATGTTTCCTGCATATTTTGTGGCAGGGAGCTCTCAGCTGGATCCTTTGAAGCAGCAACTAGTCACCAATAAAGCACTCGGTCCCTCCCTAACAACCCCTGGCGGCCCTAATCTCGCAGACCCGGTTGACGGATGGAACAAGAGGTTTAACCGGTTAATGGCAATTAGTCCTCGGAAGATCCTTTTCATATTTGCAACCATGTGAGTATCCCATGATTATATTTTCAGATTCTTCTGAAGTTTCATCTTAAAATATCTTAGTTACTCTGTCTGCTCTCCTATATCTTCGGCAATGATAGTTAATAGGGCATGAGCAGTGACTAGAGACCTGTATTGGACACAATGCTAGCTGAAACATGCACCTTATTGAATCTCATACACTGCACATTGTGCACAAGCAGCAGTTTCCCTTGTGTGCGACTTATTGATACTCGTAATTGTTGGTTTCAGGTCCAGCATGGGCACACTGATGCTCATATACTTTACCCTTGCCATTAATAGAAGCACTTAATGCACGGAGGGCTGGTAGCAAGGACGATCGTCCTTCACGCGAAGCCAAGGAGACAAAGAAATGGTCCCCATGGATCAACTGTATCCTCCTTTTAATTTACATCTGCTGTTTCAATACTGTTGTACTTGGGAGGAGGGCTGGCCTACTGCTCCCAGCTAGACTCGACGGTAAAATGCTTCTCTCTACCTGCTGGTGGTTAAAGATTAAATTTATGATCTGCACGCCCTCCATGACACAGCTTCTTGAGTCCTCTTTTTTTCTTTTTTTTTAGTTTCAGGCCACACATGTTTGCGAAGTGTTTGCTGCATGTTGATTCTCAGAAGCTGAACTATTTGAGTTGTTTTTTTTTCCTTTTTTATAAGCAAGGTTTGTAAATCAAAATCCTTTTTCTCAATTCATGGAGCACCCTGTTCTTTTTATGGGAGAGCTTGGATATCTTAATATCTTATGAAAAACTAGCTAGATTGCATATACAACATGATGGTTGCCACTGCTGGAAGGACTGATATGATACGCGTCAATATTTTGATATCATGGTAATTATTATTTTTTAAAATATTTATTTTTTATAAATATATTAAAATAATTTTTTTAATTTTATTTTAATATCAATATATCAAAATATTCTAAAAATACATAAAAAAATTCAAGTTCCAAAAAAAACACTTTCCCACCAAAAAACAAACCTAATAAATTTGAGTTCAATTAATTTGGAAGTGTCCCATTAACCACAAGAATTGTTGTAGACGTCTTGCAAACGAACAAAGAAAATCAAATCACTGCTTACTTTCTCAATTTTGTTACCATCATACATATGAAAATTATCAAAAGTTATGGCTAAAATTTTCTGAGACAGTAAGATTTTCCTCTGTGG
>Ga0307517_10007191_pt1 | contig 16305 bp, 14 predicted proteins | sample 23_EM_MG_FD_194515 | JGI IMG/M metagenome (GOLD analysis project Ga0307517, IMG submission 194515) | Populus trichocarpa ectomycorrhiza microbial communities from riparian zone in the Pacific Northwest, United States - 23_EM | ecosystem: Host-associated > Plants > Roots > Unclassified | place... | reverse complement strand
CACAGAAGGACCAAGCGCCGTGTAAGTGTACGGCTTGCCCTTTTCGACAACATACACAGTAGGCGATATGCGGCGGGTTCCCGCATCGGACTGCGGGCCTCCTTCGACATCGGTGTTGGCGAAGGTCATGGTGCCGACCTTGATGGACCCCTTGCCTTCCGGGGTATGTTCACTGCCTTTGAAATACTGGCAATGAGGTATATTTAATCGTCCAAAATATTAATGAATAACATCTACGAAAAGCTAACCTTAATGCCCATGATATCGACGAAACTTGTTGAGCTACTAGTACTTGTGAGGTATCAGAGGTTAATGGGCAGAATTGAGTACGCATGCGCAACTATTATATACTTTGTCAAATTGTATATGTGGCAATTTCTGGACATCAAGTCGTGACCGTCTGATTCAATCCATGGAAGTAAGCTCACATTCCAAAAAACAGCCATGACGACACTCCCACGACAACAATCTGAAAGATGCTCGTCATGACTTACGACACCGCCGTAGGAAAGACGTCAGTCTGCAATCAGCATTTGAATGTACGGAAACTGATGACGCAGATGTTATTCCTCATAAGTATTTAGGGTCGTAATATTAGAAACACATTTGAGAGTGGAAGATCACGGGCTCACCAGGGTTGCTTCGAGGCTTCATCCGCCGAAACTACTATTGTAGTAGTGGGTTAGTGGGTATATGATTCGAGTTACCTCAGTCTGTTGCGCACGTTGAATGCCATAACAGCACTCTCTCCCCACGACCGCCTTTGATTTATCCAAAACTGGTCTCATCTTTTAAATTGATTGGATTCAATGACCTGAAAAATAATAGCTGATCAGTGGACCGAGGGTTGTAAGAAATGACCAGCACACCATTCTGACACTGAGGCATCCAGCAGGCATTCCAAGGTACCAAGGAGATACCCACTTTTACCTTTTGCAGACGTACGATACCTCGAGCTTCGGGTGATTCTGGTTTAGGTTCATTGCAGAATGTTCAGGTAAGAGGGGACAAATACGACACTCACTTTTGCTGATGAGTGTTCGAATGAATCCGCACAAGCGGTTCGAAGGCCAGTACGGAAAACGGTAAAGGTTCGGTGCTATGTCGGTGGCTAGACACCAGGGCTTGATTCTGTGGCCATCGAAGTGCGCCAACAAGCAGAGCAAAGATAACATACTTACACCTTGCGTACGTCGACGCACCGTACAACACACGACGTCAATACAATTGGAAATACCTGGACCATTACAAGGTTGACAATTCTGACATAGTACAAGAGTGTCGAGCATTGGGGCCAAATTGGCTGGTAAGGGCGGTGTAAGTAGGTGCAAAATATAAAGTAATTAATTGAGAGTTACCAATTGAGTCATGATAGACTATTCTCTCACAAATGCAGTACGAATACGTTGGTGAAACCCTATCAGACTATTAATTTCTTCCCAAGCACCATCACCGTACTCGTACTCAACAACATCGTACTCAACCTCCTCCAAACGGGGAAACACTCTCATTAATCCCAAAGCCATAATGTAGGAAACATTACATTGCCCTGGCAACCCAATACTCCCAACGTTGATATTCGTGACAGAACATAGATTAGATGAAGGATTCTCGAAACCACTATTCCCGGAATCAGAGCCGGCCTGGGCATTCATTTTGGTGATGAACGAGTCAGGGTTGAAGTGGATTTGAAGTTTCTTTAATCGAGTACACCGGCGGGATATAGTGTAGAGGCTGTTGAAAGTGATTTTCGAAGGAGCGCTGCAAGGCTCCTCACCGATGATCAAAGTTATGAGACATGGCATCGCGTTTGTCAACAGATCAACATCGGCATCTGTCAAATCCAATGTTTGACAGGGGGTGGACTTGAAGGACCAAAGCTGGAAGTGCACCAGGTTCTTGAACGAGAAGTTGCAGGCGAGAATCTGAGGAGTGATTTTGAACTCGTCTGGACTCCACAATGTAAGTTCTTGTAAACGGTCGTGCATCCCGCATCCGGTGATCGTTGAATGGAATGTCTCCATGAACTGCGCAACATCTGGATCAGGATAACCGATCCGGATCACAGACAGAACTGGGCATTTGGGCAATAATTTCAACCAACCGAAATCTCCTCTTAATTCGACATTCAATACTCGGAGGCTTGGGAATATGGTGTTGGGGATACTCGGAGGGTCTAGAAAATGAAAGGGGGCGACGAGCCAGAATTCCTCCAACGATGGAAGTTGTATGACGTGACTGAGCGAAGAAGCAGATAAGGGTGCGTCAACGTTATATGTGTGTAGGCGGCGGGGGTTGCACTGCATTAACAGCTGGGAGGATGCCTCTTCCACTGAAGGCCCATTGGGCAGTTGTTCGACTACGATTTTGCTGATGTCAGGTGCCATTGTGGAAAGCCTCGTCAAGATTGGGGGTAAAATGAGACTTGCGGCGGGCACATCAATGGTGATTGACGTCAATGAGCGAGAGATAAAGGACGTTATGAAGGGAAGGTTCGCATTGTCGCTGTTCCAAACCAAGGACATGAGATTGGGAAGGAGAGGACTGCCATGAGAGTAGAGTTGAAGCAGTTGGAGAGCGGCTGAGGAGATTAATGCTAGAGGTGATACCCGCAGGTGTCGGACCTTTGGCGCGTATCTCTGTTGAAATCTTGTCCATTCAATACGAATCGGGGCTCTCTTGAAAAACTATATGGAATTGGTTAGATCCGCAGTAGATGTAGTCTGAACGTCGTAGAACTTGCCAGCACTCCCTCAGGCTGTTCGATATCCCAAACCTCAGAAGGGAAGCATTTGACCAAGGGGGCGAGACTGTTCAGGCTTCGCCAAACCTCGCAAAGTACAGGTTGTTCAAGAGACCTCGAGCATCTAGCCAATGCAACAGCAGATTCTGTCGCCTTGTCCAACACAAGGATTTCAGCGATAGCAGTTACAATTTCGTTTATGCCCCAGCAGGTGTGGGGCATCGTGGGTGTATTAGTTACTATTAGTATTAGAAGCAAAGTCATTGGGGTGTCACGGTCTGTCTGTCTGTTACAGTCTGTCACGCTTCATCATTTATAGAGCTATGTCTTTTTTCCACAGAATCTGTCCGTGTTGTTTTGGAACACAAGAAAATGACACGTATCGGATGCATCAACAAGCCCAGATCTCTGGCCAACCAACTAGCCGACTCGAAGGGACACTCTCACAGCATACTCCTAGGAGTACATTTCAAGATACCACGGCGGTGGACGAGAGCAATCACCATTCAGTTCCTTTATCCACAAATGCGAAAGACATATCCAAGCGAACACGGCAGGATTTGGTATGTTTATTATGCTATCAATATGCGCTAATTAAACTTGTCATCATCAGGTTGATTTACATGATGTTCACGAACACAAAACTGGCGAATGCCAAACGACTTCCGAAATAGACAAAAATCACAGTCATCGTGGATTGTCTGAGGTAAGAGATTCATTTCCTTGATGAAACCAAGTTTCTATCTATAAAGTCAGGGATTTCGCCCCACGACAGTACGGTCATCCACCCTCGGTCGCAGGGTCACCACGACAGGCGGACGTGATCTCCACCTCTTGTCTATCGGTTAGTTTGACAACCAAGCCGTACCAAGTAGTGTCCTCATAGTATAACTGGCAGAAGGTCGGGGTGTCTGTGGATTATCGGCGTTGATCATCCTGAAAGAAGTTCTCCGACAATACCAATATCTGCAGAAATTGCCTCAAGTCCCACGTCCATGCGACGTCTTTGATCTTGCCGGTGGTGCAGGCACAGGAGGGTGAGTCGCTATCTTGTCAATGGAGAATACCTAGTTCATAAAGGCTCGGTTAGGATCATTGCCATCATGCTATTCCGTCTCAAAATGACTGTTGATGAAGCCATCCTGGCCTATACTTGTCTTTCGGCAGATGTCTTTAAACCAATCATATTACAGTCACAAAAATCAACTGCTTCTCGATTGGAGAATGCTATCGCAAAGGCTATCTGCTCAAGCCTCGATCTTAGTGAGATTGAAGGGCCAGAGATACGCATGTTGGATGAGGAAGGACCGAAATGGCGAGCACCCCCACCTTTGGTTGAGATCTCGTTTTGACCTATCCCACAGTTTCGTCAGTGCTTCGAATGCGAAGAACATGTCGTCTCCAACACTCTTCCGCACCTACGTGCCACCTCGCCTTCCGAGTTATAATTGTACGATTGTGGAAGCCACTAGGGCAACGACAGCTGAAGAACCTTTCTTTCCAAGCATCGAGATTGGAGATCTGAATATGAAAGAAACGTTCATTCACGGAGGCTCGCGGATCAACTCTCCTGTGAAGTCTGTCCTTCTAGAAGCCAAGTCGATCTTCCCTGATCAACTTGTTTGTTGTGTCCTTTCCATTGGACGTGGGGCGCAGGGAATTATCGGTTTCGATGGCTCGACGGCTACAAAACGCACCCAAATCCTAAAGAAACTGATAAACGACGACGAACAAGTTTCGGATGAGGTGGCGAAAGAGTTGTGTGAAAAGGAAGTGTTTACTTGCCGGCTGAACGTGGACCATGGGCTTGAAGGCATCAGTTACGAGGATTGGGAAAGGCTTGGAGATATCAGAACGCACACGCAAAAATACCTTGAGAAGTTTGATGTTATGCAGAAGGTATCTCGACTGGTTCATGTTCTGAACCAGCGCACAGGTGTGGTATAGTTCTATTCAATTAACCGAAATTTGCTCAACTGTGTATTGACAGCGATTACGAGTACCGTCGAGGAGACTCTGATGGATCTCAGCAGATTTCTGGATGGTTTTGTTTCCACGCCGCCCAGACAACATTGGGGTACTATGATCTCCGAATTCATTGGAATTGTCGAGGTATTCAGGTCAATGTCCATCCTGCATGGATTTTAAACAAGTGACAATTTAACAGCCCAGCAAGGCAGCCTCGGAGACACTTAACGTCCAATGTGCGCTTCTGCGGGACACCCTCGGGAGCTGCCTGCAGGGAAAGGATTTCCCGGAATTGCCCGACGAGGTGAAGGGAAACATCCAAAAGCTACTTGAGTAAGTCCATTGTCCGTTCCGATCGAGTGGACTTGTTGAATCATATTCAGGGGACTGGAGGAGATGTTCCGTGATTCCCTCGGGCAAGAAAATGCAATGGCGCAGGTTAATACGAACATGGAAAAGTTGCTCCGAGGTTTTTGGGTAAAGCTTGAATTTGGCATTCGCAAAGGGCACACTTGAATTAATGAATTTCTACTAGGTTAAGAATCACATCGCTGGGAATATCGTAGTACACGACATCTTGAAATACATTCAAAAAGATGACTTAATGAAGCAATCCTTCACTCATCTTGAGCGACATGCCATAGTAGGTGCCCTACCAGCTTGCCACATTTTTTCCACTGATTGAAACTAGAGTCAAAACCTTGGAACCCTCAATGTTTCACCATTTGCCGCATACGACTCATCCGAAGTTTCACAGAGACCTTCCTGTTTCAAAGGAACTCGTATCAAATTTTTAAACGAGATTGCAGACTGGATGACAGGGGATCGTCCAAATCTCGCGCCAATATACGTTCTTGATGGTGTAGCTGGTATCGGGAAGTCAACGATCGCGAAAACGGTAGCAGAGCATGCAGCTGGAATAAACGCACTCGGTGCCAGCTTTTTCTTTTCCAGAAACGACGACAAAAGGAAAACAGCCAAGACATTTTTCCCGACTATTGCCTATCAACTTGCTTATTCCAATAAGGACTTCGCCGATAAAATCAACGAGGCACTACTCCGTGCTCCTCATGTGGTGACACAGACGCCCGTAAAGCAGTTCTCGACATTGATTATGGAGCCACTAGAAAAAGCCTTTGCAACTTTGTCAAGAAACCCGATACTCATCGTCATTGATGCACTAGACGAGTGTGAACATGACGGGGACTTCCTCATGAAGATTTTTGCCGATTCGATCACGAAGCTGCCTCGACTCAAGCTATTCATCACAACACGCCCCGAGTACCACATTCGAACGGTATTAGACCGTTACCATCATCTTAAACGATTCCACCTGCAAGACATAGAGCATTCAGTGGTCCAGTCAGACATTCGACTCTTTCTAGACTTCCATCTGTCGGAAAATCAAGTGCGCGATAAATTACCTGACCTTAAATGTGCTTGGAAACCTGCCAAGGGAGACATGGGGGTGCTAATTGGAATCTGTGGGACGTTGTTCATTATCGCGTCAACCGCAGTGAGGTTTATACTAGACAGCAAACGATCAGATCCTCCAAAACAGCTTTCACGGTTACTCAAGGGAGTCTCCCGCCGAGATTTCTCTGGCTCGAAACACACGACTGTTCTGGATTCATTCTACACGCAAATTCTTATTGCTGCAGTTCCCGACGACGACGATGACGACGACGACGACGAAGATGCTTGGTTTGAACATTATCGAATTGCCGTTGGGACCGTTGTTGCCCTGCAGAATCCACTGCCTTGTGTTACATTATCAACTTTACTCGGCATTGATTCTGATGATGTTATACGCGCATTATGCCATCTACATTCCCTCGTTGCCCCAACTGATCATGACCTAACCTTTCGAATACACCACAGATCATTTCCCGATTTCGTGACGAGTCGATCACGTTGCGAACGAAGATTTCTTATCGATTTGACAACTCGTCACCTTGAGCTAGGCAAAAGGTGCTTGAAGGTCATGGATTCTCAATTGAAACCAAACATCTGCAACCTTGGCTCTGCTGACCGCTTCGGGGATAACTGCAATGTGTCGGTTAAGGAGTGGCAGTGCATGACGCCAGAGCTTGTTTACGCTTCGACGCACTGGGCAACCCACTTTGACAGTGCTTCAAAGCTCGATGGCGAAGCTGAGCGACTTCTCGAAGACTTTGCGCGGCTGCATTTCCTGACTTGGTTAGAGGTGCTAAGTCTCATCGAGCAGGTGGAGGCTGCGTACCCGAGCCTTGATAAGATTGGCAAGCTTCTTGTGAGTTGCGTCCCTTTCTATCATGCCTTATACTGACGCATAGTTTCCACCTAAGGATGCACGGAAAACCACGGCAGGGATTACACGAGAGATTTTGCATGATGGTTGTCGGTTTATTGCGTTGAATATCGAGCTTGTCAAGGCATCTGCCGGTCATGTTTTCTCTGCTTTCGCATTCGTACCACAGGATACAAGGTTATTTCGGACCTATCGAGGGGCGAAGGATTTGAACTTCGGAGTAGTTTCTGGCTATGAAAGGAAATGGAATCCAACAATTTCGGTCATGAGCGGACATGAAAAGGACGTTAATTCTGTCACATTCTCGGGGGATGGCACGAGATTGGCCTCAGCTTCTAATGATAGAACGGTGCGACTATGGGACAGCCAAACAGGTGGCGAAATTGCAGTCCTTCGAGGGCATTCGGATGGCGTCAAATCAGTTGTATTTTCACCGGATGGGACAACGCTAGCCTCAGGATCAGATGACGGAATGGTGCGGCTGTGGGACGGCCAGACCGGCGCCGAAATTGCGGTCCTTCGAGGACACTCGGGTGGTGTTAAATCCGTTGTGTTTTCATCGGATCGCACAAGACTGGCCTCAGGATCAGAAGACGGAACTGCGCGACTGTGGGATGGTCAGACAGGCAGTGAAATTGCCGTCCTTCGAGGGTACCTGGATACGGTCAACTCATTGGTGTTTTCAGCAGATGCGGTTTATGACTGGGCGATGCGAACATGGGATGTTGTCAACTCGGTGATGTTTTCACCAGATGGCACGAGACTGGTCTCAGCATCAGACGACGGGATGGTGCGACTGTGGGATGGTCAGACAGGTGGTGAAATTGCTGTACTTCAAGGGCACTCGGATACTGTCAACGCAGCAGTTTTTTCACCGGATGGCACGACAATAGCATCAGCATCGGATGACGGAACCGTGCGACTGTGGGATGGTCAGAATGGTCACGAAATTGCTGTCCTCCAGGCGCATTCAAGATTGGTCAGGTCAGTTGCGTTTTCACCAGAAGGCACGAAGTTGGTACTGGCATCTGGATCTGCTGACAAAACGATGCGAATATGGGATGGTCAAAAAGGCACGGAAATTGCTATCCTTCGCCACTCGGGTTGGGTTACCTCAGTGGTATTTTCACCCGATGGCTCAAAACTGGCCTCAGCATCTAATGAGGTGCGATTGTGCGACGGGCGAACAGGCAACGAATTTGCCGTCCTTGAAGGGCACTTTGGTGTCAACTCGGTGGCGTTTTCACCGGACGGCACAAAACTAGCCTCAGCCCGTCATGATGTGCGGATGTGGGATGTCCAAAGAGATGATGAAGTTGCTGGCGTTCAAGGACATCTGAACGCCGCTGAGTTAGTGGCGTTTTCACCTGATGGCACGAGATTAGCCTCTGCTCATGGCAAAGCACTTCGGCTATGGGACGGCCAGAAACTTGCTGAATTAGCTGTCCGAAGGCATGCGGAAGGGGTCTCCATAGTTATGTTTTCACCGGATGGCACGAGACTGGCCTCAGCATCTTCCAATGACACAGCGGCGTACCTTTGGGATGGCCAAATGGGCACCGAAATTGCAGTCCTTCGAGGGGACTCAGGAAATGGCGGCGTCAAGTCAGCTGCGTTTTCACCTGATGGAACTGGGTTAGCTACTGGATACCATGTTGGCTGGACCATTCGACTGTGGGATAGCCAAACCGGCGCCGCAATTGCCATCCTCCGAGGGCACACAGATTCTGTCATGTCAATAGTGTTTTCATTAGATGGCACAAACCTGGCCTCAGGATCTGAAGACAGGACGGTGCGAATGTGGGATGGTCGAACGGGTGCCGAAATCGATGTTTTTCGGGGGCACTTACACCCAGTAAAATCCGTGATATTCTCACCTGATGGAACGAAACTGGCCTCGGCAGAACCTTTTGACGGAATGGTGCGACTATGGGATTGTCGAACGGGAGAGGAAATTGCTAGACTCTCTGGATTTTCATTCATTTCCTTCAACCTGGATGGCTCAAAACTGTTGTCGATGAATAATGAAGATGTGTATCAAGTTGACTGCCTGACTGGTGATAAATTAGCTACGCCTCTTGGGATGTTCATCGAGTCAAGCGTAGCGGGAGTGCAGGTTACTGGCTCAAACGTGTGGGTTGTTCAGGTGGATAGAAAGCGACCTTCACTCCGTGGTTTGTTGGTTGTGAAGGTTGACGATGACGGATACCTCTGCCTCGGTTCTCTTTGCTGGTTCCCTCCCGATTTTCCCGTCACTAGTGGCCTTGCCATTTCACCTCAATCCCAAGTCGCCCTTGGATGCAAAAACGGTGTTCTTTTGCTTGACATAGATCTTTCTTCTTTTCTATAACTGGCAGTTTTCTTTTGATTTTGCTTCCTATCGCGCTGCGACTTCGGTAGAACCGTCTGTTAGAATCCTGATCATTGACTTCAAGGGCACTCCAGTCAGGTCTGCGTTTGCCCTTGACCCTGGGAATTTTTTCCAAGGGCACAGGCTGGCCAGATTTCGGATAATCAACGGCATTACTGTGCAGGTTTGCCAGGCTCTACAGCTTTAGTTGCACCTATATCTGATCCAAGTCACCCCATACGATTCTGTAGAATTCCTTTTCTACCTTTCGCATCACGTCCAGATAATCAATAAAAACGGATAGATAAAAACTAGCAAAACAGCCGAAGGAGTCTACATACGACCCTTGCTCATGAGCATTTTGATTAACCGAATTAGGTAAATAATCCCGAATTGGTCCGATACTTCGATCCCCTTTTCACTCAGTGACTCAGTGATCAGTTTAGACAGCAATTCAAAGATCCAAATATACGATTCGAGTTGTATATAAACATTCATAAACATTTCTCTACTTAGTTATCTATAACAGGGTTCAGTAAGGTCCCAGAATTAAATAAAGACGAAGATGGATAGCTACTAGTCAATCGACAGTCAACGCGAAAGTAGGACAATAGGTATGAACAATATGCAGTGAAGTTGAAAAGACAGAATAGAATACATGTTTTGAAATTGGAAAGGTAATAAAATAGCAAATATGAGTAGAAATATGGAAGCACGAACAGGGAGTTAGAAAAGGCGGGTGACGAAGGTGAGGAGTCGATCAACAATAGCCAGGTGCTTCGAATATAAAGGGAAGTCCTAAGCAACCTGCAAGGGATATACTCGACCACTTTACTTCATAGATGCCCAAAGCAATCCCAAGAATGAAATCAGGATCAAGGAATATCCCCCAACTGCGAAAGAAGTAATCTTGCTTGGAGGCGAATTTTCTTTGCCAAAATGGTCAACGCCATTCGAGGCGTGCCCATTAGCGACACCATTGGACTTGGCGCCCTTGCGCAACCTATTTCTCAGCTGCTCGTCCAGTGCTTGATCGGCAAGCACTACTTTGGCCCGTCTATCTGACGTATCAATTTCGATGACTTGATTTCCAAGCGAAGGGTGGACGAAGGAAGGGTAGTTTTGTTCGTACCATGATTCGATCTGGTGAGATATTAATTGCGTTGTAAAGTTAAATTCGAAAAGAACGAACCTTGCCGCATGCTATTGATATACGAATAAAGTTGGGATCTGAGGGAATGGCCTTGGCATGGATCCGCCTGGCGTAATCTCGGAAGATGAGGCCGACTTCTCTTGGGTTTGTTGACCGCATGATGAGCTATGCCAAAGTGGAGGGTAAGATTCAGAGGGAAAAGAAGTTGAGACTAAAACATACACCCGCAGCCTCTGCCTTGCGGATTTTGATATTCCGCTGAAACATCGCCTTGTTCATAAAGCACAACTCCAACGTGGCTATCGCCATAACTGCAGGAATCGCGCAGAAATTGAACACAGTCTGAGTCTTCAATAATCGCAAATAGTCCAGGCCATCCGTCGCGTGTCCAAGTGCGTTGAGGATCATCTCACTCTGGACCCATGTAGCCCTTTTCACCGTCTCCTCGACTGTTGAACACATTTCCACCATTTCTTTAAACCCATATTCTTCTTTCCCCCAAATCTCACGAGGCCAGAAAAATCTCTTGTCGTCGCAATCCTCACGGTAATCCCTGATAATATTTGTTTTTTGGAGGAGCAATCCCATCGAGTTGCTGATTTCGAGTTGGGAGGCAAGCCAGGGTACTTCCTTGCCTGATTGTGAAAAGAGACGAGAGAGCCCTTCACCAACAAGGCCAGCGACGTAATGACAGTATAGGTCGTATTCTTCTATCGTCTCCGGGTATATGGAACCCGTTGTCGCGGCCTTGTGGGCGAAGTCGGCCATCCCGGCTTCCATTTTGCGACAGATATCGATAATGACATCCTTGTACCTGTCATAATATTATCAGGAGATGATATTCGAGAAAGAGGAAATAATCGCACTCTGGTATGAGCAGGTTGACTTCTTCCACGACCGTGTTGAATTCAACAAGCAATTGACGGTCTTTTTCGTTGGGACCTGAGCCAGTGAATGTCCAGCCTGGTGTTACGGCGTGTATATGGAACGATCGAAGGATAGGTTGTTTTATATCGTCTGGAATCGTCATGTCGTCCTCAACTGTATCGAGTGCTCGCAACACGAGATAGAACAGACAAATCTATAACAAGAATTATTATGGAGAATAACCAGGAGAAAGAAGTAACTCACCGTCCTCGCTAGGTCACCGTCCAACTCCTTAATGACAGCAGAGAAACTCCTGCTAGTAAGATCCAAAAACTCCCAACATCGTCTCATGCTCGGTCTGTCCCATCCTGACGTGGGATGCTCCTTGAGCGCTTTGATATCCCGTTTTTGCGAATGATAGAAATAAAACTGAAGAAGAGTTTTGAACTCCAGCGGTCGTGTCAGGAGGAGAACAATCCAATTAGCGAGACCCATTGTCAAACGAGGAAAAAATGAGGAGACAGGGTGACGTTTTATGTAAAAACAGCTCGTACGATTCTAAATTTAGGACTTCCATTTTTGGAACACTTGAGTTTTTGCCGGTTGCTGCCGGCGACCACTTTTGATTTCTTCCAAGGTATGCGTTAGTGAATTTCTAACTCTGCTTGTTTCGTCTTAGGTTGAATCGTATGTCCTTGTCCACAAGTGGGCAATGATCTATCTAAACTCTAGTAATCGTAATTGCGGCGGCCGCCCTTGGTTTGGTCACAGCAGCGCTTGAACATCTGGTGAAGTCTGCAAACTAACGGAACCGAGATTACCGAAACCTGTGAAAATGCAAACCAGCGCCTATACCCAGAAATAACTACTATAAAAGTCAAAGAGCTGCACCCCGGGAATTGCTCATTATTTATGTAAAGGAACATCTACTCAATATCCTGGACTCTGGACTGTGCGATGGGCGCCTAGTTTTGGTGCGGCAGAATGTCGCAATATGCTGCTTTTCAGAGCATAGTCCGAGTCCTTGCAAACAACAATGAATGACTGTGGATTCGGATCAGGGGACTCCGAGGTTCGCATGAGTGATTGCAACAACAAAATTAACTTGAATCACAACTTCTAATCTTCCTAATCTTCCCATGTCGTGGAGCATAAATTCCTTAAAAAAATGAGTTGCACATCGTAACTTGGAAAGAAATTTCTACTTTCCAGAGGTAACGCGCTTCAGTTTAGGAGCTGCCGACTTGCCGCTTTTTGCAGCGCTGGCATCTGGGCAAATCATATACTTAGTACTTAGTAGTCACTAACGAACATCGGGTGTAAGTACTTACTTTTCCACTTTTTTCAGTCTCTTCAGCAGTTTTGATTGAATCCAGCCGCACTGATGGTCCAGAAGCTGGACCCAAAGACGCTTCACTATCATGGAATCAATCACCAAAAACTGTGTTACAAGGGATTCACAAGTGCGAGATTTAGAGGCAGGGCTGGGGGTTCAACGTTCAACAATGGCCAATGACAGAAAAGCGGCCATGTCTCGTGCCCTTGACGTTACAGTCAAACCCATGTCGTCGGCAACACCCGAGGCTCCAGGCCACCACGTCCACTAAATCTCCAGCTCAAGGTGAAAATCTGAATCCGGCAATAATGCCTCTCCCCCCCCACAGATACATCTGTTGCCATGCAAGTTAAGAAACCCTCAGACGGCGCCTACCCCCAAAGGGTGGCCGAAGACTTACTTACTCTAAGGTCCTGGCGTCCGAAGCTTGTGTATCGAGTCAAGAAACAAGGCCAGCTGGAGTCCTCTATGCCATCTCCATCTGTAGCAGTATCCACACTTGTTGTGCCAACACTGGTTTCGGCCGCTGATTTGCAAGTTCAATCAGACCGCACCTTCACCTCAGGTTGTACTAACGAAAATCAACCAATAGTGGCTGTGTCAGTATCGGAATCAGAGTCAAGGACTACCTCTGAGTCCACAATCTTGCGCTTTGCAGATGGCAAGAGTGGAATCGTGGCGCCCGTATGGTCCCATTTCATTTTGACAATCATGGTGACAGATTCAATTGAATTAAAGGCAGACCCCGTACAACAACATGGGTTTATCAGTCATTTCCTATCGCGGACGATCTTTTGCAGACTCTTCATTGGTGGTTTCGATCCAGCTGCCATACTCTCAGTAATCTCCTCGTTTCATCATGATTTCAGGCGACGTTCATGGCCCTGTTAGCAACTTGGGCAATTACAACTCTGGCGTCATCGCCGGCTCAGTCACCATTGGAACGCTGGTCCAGTCGAACAAAAGTGAGTGGGACGCAGAATTCCATTATGAAGCCCAACTTTACCCGCTTCAAGGCGCGCAAGAATCGCTTTCTGTATGTCTCTCGTTGACTTCAAGCAAGCGATGCACTAACTCTCAATACAGCAACGGTACCTCAAGTCTAACTGGCCCCGTTCTCCGAAGGCTGCTTATAATGCCAATCTCGGAGGGACTGTAAGCCGTGAACCGTGCACCCCTGGGACGCGTATGGACATATTGAAGCGTATCTACGGGTGGGCAGAGGATCCCTCGTCGAACAGCCCATCTGTCTTCTGGTTAACAGGCGATGCGGGATCCGGCAAGTCGACAATTGCATACAGTGTAGCGCGCCACTTTGACGGGCAGGAAGCAGATGATGAGGATGATGAGGAGAGTGACGAGGGGAGTGGTGCCGTGCAGGGTGCGCCGAAAATCTTGGGGGCAAACTTCTTCTGCTCGCGGCAATTTGAGGAGACCAGACAAAAGAAGAATATCATCCCCGCCATCGTTGACCAGCTTGCTCATCATTCCCAGCCCTTCGCCAATGCCCTGCTTAAGGCCAACAAATTCGATTCCGTTAACATCACATCGAAACAAATGAAAGACCTCCTCGTTGATCCCTGGATGCAGTCCGTGAACGACCAACATGCAGAATTCCCTTTCCTCGTTGTTGTGGATGCGCTGGACGAGATCGAGCATAGGGGAGGGTCGGCTTTCTTGGAAGAACTACTGAGGATGACTGAGAAATCTCATCTGCAGGGCCTCAAGTTCTTAATCACCAGCCGGCCAGACCCGGGTCTCGCAAAGCTCTGCTCATCTTTCACCTCCGATGCTATCTGCGCTCTGTACGACGTACCCACAGACACTGTCAGGGCCGACATCGCAACTTACTTGCAGGCAAAGCTCCCAAAACTTCAGGGCACCCCTGTGATACACGATCTCATGCACCAGGCAGATGGCCTATTCATCTTCGCAGCCACAGCTGTAAGATATATCACACCCCGTCCGAAGATGCTGAAACGCGAACAGGTTCGACTACTAGGCGAGCTGGGCATCCATGCAGATGGATCGACTGGGTCGCGGAACCCTAACGTGTCCCCGATCGATGCATTATACAAACAAGTCATGTTCACCGCTTTTGGAGGCCTCGATGATAATCTGCTTCAAGATCGTTTGTGTGGTCTTCATACGCTCCTCTGCACCCAGGAACGTGTATCCACTTCCGTTGCTGGGGAACTCCTTTCCGACGATCCAGAAATGGCAGAACTGGTCGAGCTGGTTGTCGAAGAGCTTCATGCAGTTCTCTATGTGAAAGAGGATCGGATTCTTTGGTATCACGCTTCTTTTCCCGACTTCATCTTCTCTCAGGCACGATCGGGTAGTATTCTTCTGGGCACTGACTCCCGCGTTGTTGATATGCACTGTGACGAGGCTGCCCAACATGCACGTCTCACCCGTTCCTGCTTCCGCATTATGAGATCCCAGCTTCGATTCAACATTTGCGACCTACCTTCGTCATTTCTACTTGATTCTGAGGTGTCGGATCTCAACCATCGAATTCGGGCAAACATCGGGGACAGTCTTAGGTACTCCTGTCTACATTGGGCCCAGCACTTTGCCCAAACTTTATCTGACAGTGATGGACAGAGGGAAATCGGTGACTTCCTTCAGTTGAAGGTTCTATTCTGGATTGAGGCCATGAACCTTCTGGATTCACGAGCTCGTTGTGTCCCGATGCTTCAACAAGTGCGCCAATGTATCTTGAAGGTAATAATTCTGTGTATTTCGTGGAGTCGAGCTGATGAATGAATCAGGATGGTGGTCGTGTTTCGGATCTCGCTGGGGAACTCGCAGAAGCGGCGAACTTTGCGACATACTTTGGTGGGAGCCCAGCATCCCAGTCAACACCACACCTCTACATTTCGTCGTTGGCAACATGGTCGCGGGATTCTATTTTGTCCCGAATGTGGAAGAAGCAATTCTCTCAAGTCCCTGCTGTTGAATTAACTTCAGCCGGGAGCAGCTTGCCGCTCCTGACAATTTGTGACAATTCATTTTTCTCTGTCGCATTATCGAGCGATGGCACCCGCATTATCTCTGGTTCAAGCAACAGATCTGTCCAGGTATGGGATGCTTTTACAGGCGAAGAGCTGAGAAGACTGAACGGCCACTCCCGCTGGGTTCGATCTGTTGCAATTTCGAACGATGGTACCTGCATCGTCTCTGGTTCAAATGACAAGACTGTGCGGGTATGGGATGCCTCGACAGGCACAGAGTTGAGGAGACTGGACGGCCACTCCGACAAAGTTCGATCTGTTACATTTTCGAGCGATGGAACGCGCATTGTTTCTGGTTCAGATGATAAGACTGTGCGGGTATGGGGTGCCTCAACAGGCAAAGAGTTGAGGAAACTAGACGGTCACTCCGGCAAAGTTCGATCTGTTGTATTTTCGAGCGATGGAACGCGCATTGTCTCTGGTTCAGATGATAAGACTGTGCGGGTATGGGATGCCTCAACAGGCGAAGAGCTGAGGAAACTGAACGGCCACTTTTACAATGTTGAATCTGTTGCACTTTCGAGTGATGGAACGCGCATTATCACTGGTTCAAGCGACAAATCAGTGCGGGTATGGGATGC
>Ga0307517_10007190_pt1 | contig 16305 bp, 13 predicted proteins | sample 23_EM_MG_FD_194515 | JGI IMG/M metagenome (GOLD analysis project Ga0307517, IMG submission 194515) | Populus trichocarpa ectomycorrhiza microbial communities from riparian zone in the Pacific Northwest, United States - 23_EM | ecosystem: Host-associated > Plants > Roots > Unclassified | place... | reverse complement strand
ATACACGATCAGCGAGTGGTGATAAAACCATTCTCCCTATCCTCTCGATCGGTTTCTTCAACCTGCGATTCCGTGTCCCTAGGTTCTCGGAACTGCGCTGCACCAACCAGTGCTCCCGGATTCGCCGTATGTTCTCGCTGCGGCTCGCGCTGACGGTGTCTTCCTGAATTCGTGCGGCCGCCAGCCATCTCTAATTCATCCAGCTCCGTATCACTGCCAAACTCCCGCCTCAATGCATCCTCATCATTGTCATATCCCACCGTCCTCTCGACCCGCTTTCTGTTAGGTGGTACGAGATCTCTAAGAACAAGCGAGATGGGTAGGACCAGGGTTCTTTATCGGAGACGGAGATGTGTCTAGGAAGGCTCAATATAAACGTGCATAAAAATAGTGATAAAGATCTTTCTTGTAATAAGTTATTATATTGATAAGGTCTCTTCTCCGAAGCGTGATGATTTCAGTAAAGCTCGGGAGGCACTTCGATATTTATATCCCGCGTTGATAGAGTGCGCGGCCTACAAGTAACTTCCATACTAACTAAGTACCTGCTAACCTTTCTGGACATTTCGTATAGTGCCAACACCTTTTGACCCTGAATAATATCGCCCCACGATTGACTTCCGGACTGGAGAGCTCTTGATTTCTCTGGTGTGGCACCACGTTCCAGTCAGAGTTCACAATCCTTCTTTTGTCAGGAGGAACTGAAACTTGTCTGCATGCTAGACAGTGTCCTCAACATCGGAGGAACGAAGTGGCCAACTTCGTAATCGGACCTATCGCAGTAGCAGATGTCAATCTTGCTTCCTGCGCTTGGGCTTCGGTCAGACTATCAGTCGGGATCGTACCAATGGCACAAGTCTCTCATAGTCTTTCCCTACCGAATAATCCTGAATGGTACCATACTATTGGTGTCTGTGCGGTCCTACTTTTATTTTATTCTAGAGTAGACATGACGAAAACGTCCCGTTACTTTAGTGACATAGTTTCTTGTGCCGTACCGCTACGGAGGTACAGGGCATAAGTTTTGTAGGTTCCACAAGCGAGGTTTGCTGCCCTCACTCCCTGTGTAACCTACAAAACTTATGCCCTGTACCTCCGTATGTCTGTAACTTTATGCGACGTCAACCAATTTCGCCCAGAACACTTGCATAAGCTCGCCAAAGGTCCCCTCTCATATATTCTGCGAACAGCATCCGGTCGGACGGACGGCCGCAACGTATACGGTGTCATAAGATAGGTTCCAATGATAGTGTCCTTTGGTGTTGGGATGCAACTGCGACGCCGTCAGGTGTTGTCGGGCCGTCCCAACCCCGGGGCCAGAGGGGGGTGTTAGCTTCACAGGGTGAAGGTAGGGTAACCCCAAGGTACACAAAAAATAGGTGGAAAAGCTACGCTTTTCTCATATGCCTAACACTTTCCCTGCTCCTTCGCGATTTTAGCCTCCACTGTCGTCCTTATCCGCCGGATTATTTGACTCTGCCAAACTCTTCCTGTTTTGCCCCACCATCGTGTCTGACGTTCAAGCAGGGCTATCTATCCATTAGCTGACCTTTCACACCATTCGAGTACAGGCGGTTTTCAAAAGTATCCAGATGCCGGGGCAGTCGGGGGATCTGCACACTTTTGAAACCTGCCAGTACGCATAGTTTATCTTACCCCCGGAACTGGCCCGTGTGAAAGCCACATTATCGATCAAGATGCCAGTCCGCCAACATCTCAGTGAATGACATAATATGGGCGCTGTAAGACAGATAAACGGGCAATCGATCTTATCTAGGAAACCCTCATCTGTTATGCCTTTCCTTTTCGGGCCGGCGTAATATTGAGCAAATATCGCGCGCGGACTCTGGGGTGCTACGAATTTAGGAGAGATTGGCTGTCCGCCGGATCAGATTGTTTTAGTCTCACTGCGATTAGAAACAATCCCGACAAATGTGAAAAAGATACCTGATAGCTGCCAGGCGGGCAAATGAACCTATCCTCCTCCAGTAGGTGTTCGACTCTTCGTGCGCAGGCAGTAGGATCCTCACTATTGAGCTTATAGAGTTCTGTTATAGCCTTCTTTACTATATGCAGATACTGCGATCGGCATCCGCTGTGCTTTGCCCGGATCTGCAAATCAGTGACCAGCGGCCACTCCATTTAGTCTGGGATGGGATGCCAGTTATCGATTAAGGGTAACTTACCTGGTCATTTGAGGCCGGAGTAGCATCAGCAAAGTAGGGAAAGCCTAATTGGGTCCGGGCCAGGCTCCAACATGTGCGGACTTCTTCGGTCAGGGTAATTGGGTCCGGAAACGGATTGACAAAGATCGTCCAGTCCCACATCATATCACGGGCTCTGGCCAGAATGCTACGCTCAAGCCCTGTGGCTATATTTCGCCTGCTGCTGGCCTACTGTCCTCCTCCGCTATCCAATTCCAGCATTGTTGGATCTGGGTGACTTGGGGTTATCGCCGGCGTCGCAAGTAGATTTAATATTGTGGGCGAACGGGAGGGAATTGCAGATGTATAACCGTTTTGGCTAACGCGTACTGGGGCAGGTGTTCTCCGTCCGGGGTAACTAATCCTCCTGCTGGAACTCGGGGTATTCCCAGGGGTGATTGTCAGTATCGAGCGCTGCGAGCTAAGGAACTCACACCCAATTGGTCTCTACGCTCCCCAGGCCGATTGATGATCCGTATCGTCCCCATGCGGGCTTAACTCGTTCTCCTGCTCGCTCTCCTCGCTCTCCTCACTCTGGCTATCATTGCCCTCATATTCCCCATCATTAGAGTCCAGACTCTCATTCGCCGACTCCAAGACCTGCTGCAGGTGGTTAAGGACAGGCTCTGGTACCTCGAGTCGTGAAGAAGCCAGCTCCAGCACGCCATCCCTCCTCCTACCTACAGCGGACCCAGCCGTAACAGACTCAACACTAGGTGATGGTATTATAGTTAATCTATCCCAGGACCCAGATCTCCAGAAATGTCCGTGGAGAACCTCTCTTTGCCTTTGCCTTTCCTGCCTCGATGAACGCGTTCGGTCCGTCATAACCCGCTGCTGTTGTTGTGACATAGTATGCAGGTGGATAGTGATAGAATAGAATTGTTGTGTATGATGTTGGGGAGTAGGTAGTGTCAGGAAGCCTCTATTGGTATGTAGCTAAGGCACGATATGGGGTGTGAACTTGGAAGATAGAAATGGTCCGTCCGGCTTCCTTAAGAACTAAGAACGTTCATAGTTCATCACTCGCTTTTATGTTTGCTGGTGTCGGCAGACACCCGCGCGTCCAAATTGCAACTTCATACCTGATATAGGAATTTGCACCCGAAGCGTCCAGCTTCAACTTGGCCGCGCCGCTATTTCACTGGGGCAACACGAGTGTTTGGTACTTGATATTCTTGAGGGTGATGAAAAAAGGTTTATCAGTATTTACGGACTAATCTAGTTTGAGTAGGTCTGCCAAGCGGACGGTAACAAATGTGGGTAAGGCTAGGGCTCGGAGCCCGGACGCTAATCTCAGAAAGTGAAAGCTGCCGCTAAGGCTCAACAGATGGGATATAAGGTGTAAAGCTAGGATAGGAACAGCGATGAAAGGGGCAACCCCGAATGAAAAACGAGCTAGAAAACAATGAGAATGATCCGCACAAATCCAAAGAGCAAATCTCTAAAGCCTGAAGAGAAAACATATTCCAGACGAAAAAGAGCTGGAAAAGAACAAGAATGATCTGCGAAGATTCCAAGAGCAGGTCCCGGGAGCTGACCCGGTAAATGAAAAATAGCCAGTGTCCATAGACTACATTGGGTTTGGGCAACCGCAGCGGGCTAATCCAAACAAGAAATGTGCGGGAAAAAATGCAAGGATAGCTCGCAAAACTCTAAAGGCTAAACTCCAAATGAAAAACACCCAAGGAAATGTCCGCAGGAGATAGTCACAGGTCTAAATTAAGTGTACTGAGCAGGTGAGCCCAGACGTAGCGGGCTAATCTAAACAGAAATAGTCAGGAAACAGCGAGAAAAACACAAACTCTAGAAACAAAAATGAAAACACCAAAAAGAAAACACCAAAAAGAAAACACCAAAAAGAAAAGTTGAAGGGTCCATCGCGGCCTAGAACCTGTAAATTGATTGAAATGGACCTGCACCCTCTGCTAGCTAGACATTAGCCACATTGGTCGGGGCAGGAGAGCTTTGTTGGCAGAGCTAGTGAGCCAGGACAGAAACGGACTTGAGCGGGCTCCCAACGCCCGTTTCTGCCGGCGGTACTACGGTAGACCTTGCCAACAGAATGGATGAAAAACCTGGTAGTCGTAACCGGAACTTACCAGGTGTAGAGTATGCACTTGGGTCGGTTGGGGAGTCAGCGGCCGGGCTTAATTCTCGTCCGGCTTCTCCAGCTGCTGGAATATCCGCAGACACATGGCTTGTAGCCGGATCGGAGGGGGAATGGATTCTGCCGGGCGTACCAACTTGGGTCGCCAATGTGTTGACAGGCTGCTCGCCCCCTGAGGCCAGCATCAAAAGATGCTCGGCGGACCTTCTGGCCTCTGCATGCTCAGAGGGGGACGACGCATGGCCCGGATTGGGAGTCAACGGCGGAGGACTGTTTGGCGGACCAGGCCTGTCAGCAGGTAGCGGACTCAGATTAAGCTCCCCATCGAGTGTGTCCGGTTCAACCTCAATGCCGGCATCCATTGCACCCACCTGGCGGGCCACCTTCCGCTGGGGTTCCGGACTTTCATCCGAACTGTATGGCTCATCAGCCTCTTGCATGACCGCCAGGTTGCGTTTACCACTGTTATTTGCTGGCGTCCGAGGTGCTTTCTTTAGGTCAGTCCCCTGTCCTCTTTGTCTACTAGAACTCAAAACACGAGTGCCCAAGTTAGCACAAGGGACAGAAGCTTGCTTACCAGGAGACGATGTAGGGCCGGAATCCGGGGCCGGGATCGCCCCGTTTGCCAAATCGAGGCCCCGATCAGCAGCGACATCGGACTCTGGCTCTGATTCGCCAATGTCCGCCCAATTGATGCGGTGTGTTCGCCCAGTCTTTTTTGTGGTATTACGGCTCCTGGTGGTCCTCGATGAGGTGGTTCGCTTTGCGGCCGCAGCGGACGACTCTGGCTGGTGGCCGTCAGAGTTCGGCTCCTCATCGCTACTGGGCCACTCCTCATCTGAAGGGGTGCCCCGGTTATCGCGTGGGTCAAACCGGAGGTCACCAGGAGCAGGGGTGCTATCTTCCGTATTGGTGCTGCGATGGGCACAGAAGAGCAGATCCATTGGTTCGCTTGGCGGATTCAAGGACCACCATATGCGGACATGCCTGCTATTTGTGATTCGGATCATTTCAGCAAGCGGCAACGGCTCCTCAGGATCGTCTCGCAGCAAACGTGTACCCTGTCCCGTCGCACCAACGAGCATACGATATCCGAATCCACGTGACAAGATTCTGTCTATGCCCGCAAGCAGGTTCGCAAGGGTGGGCTCAGTTAGCTCCATCCAGTAAACATGTTCGTGGGTTTGCCACTGGATTTTGTCCATCCCGGCAGGAAGTGGGCTGCTTGGGCGGACTTCGGATGGCCGATCCACCCAGAGACGGACAGAGCGCGGACCGGCGAGACCTGCAGGAGCTGTATTAGCATATATCGTACATTAATGCGGACGCTTGGGGCTAACTTACGATCATTTCTGGCGGGGGCGGGGTCTGCAACCGCAATAGCGGCAACAGGCTGCACTTTCAACATGTCTGTTAAGATACGCTGATGTTTTTTTGCTATGTCCTTTAGCAAAAAGTCAAGGCATTCGGTAAAACGTTCACCACGGAGGTTATTAGCCTGCCAGAGTCCCGACCTCCGGCTAACAGGCTGGAGGGTAATAGCATATGCCTGGATGGCCGCCCATTGGGCGGCTGTACTCTGCTTCCACCCCGGGATCCGGTCTTGCTCCATCTTACGTTTCATAGCATTTCGCCAGGCTTTATACTCCTGACCATAGGTTCGGGCGTGGGGGAAGCCGCAAATGTGCTTACACCAGTTAACATCGCCGGCGGTTTTAAAGGCCCCCGATTTTTCAAAAGTGAGGCCAACCTTCGAGGCTGCCATTGTAATACTGGTCGGGGTGGGGGGTGGTTGCTGGATCGGAAAGAGGCTTTTTTTAAACAAAAAACGTCCCTGAGCGGATGAAAGATGACCGCTAGCAGATGCTGGTACGTTTGAAGATGAAGGATTGTGGAAGAGCCGAAAATGGAAATAGAGCGGGCCTAGCGGATGGTAAAGGGAGTTCTGCGGATGGTAAACGGCTGCTAGAGAAGGTTATTAGCTAGCGAAACGCAGATAGGTAAATCTGAAATGAGATGAGGATATACTAGTAGTCTGCGGACGAGGGAGAGGTTGTGCTGAGCTCCGTGGGTCTTGTTAGGATAGGCTGGCGGATCGAAGATGTGATTGTGATTTGGGAAAGGGTTGTGGAGAGAAGATGGAGGAGGGGGAAAGAGAGAGCTTAGATAGGCCGCACGAGGACGGTTCTAGTGGGGTTCATAGGATTGTACCCTGTACAAACTTGAATATTGATATCTTGAAAAGTCATGTGATCCAGGCACAAAGACATACCCTAGACAGGCTTCAGATAAGGTTTTAAGCCGCAACGGAGCCGCATGCGAGCCGCGACCCGCGAGCCAAGACGCTTCCAAACCTCTTCGGTCTGCCCACAATACCGTAGGGTTAGCATCCTCTTAACAAAGAATAGGTTTCACAAGTTAAACCGTGAATGCCGGTTGGCAGCTTGAATGTCCGGACCTGTTCGTTATCCGACCAAACAAACCTGAAGTTTCCCGATTCACCCCTTGAAAGAAACCTACCTTTCACTTTGAAAGATACTAAGTCCACTGCAGTCCGTCTGCCCATCAGCTCACGCATCCGCCAGACTACTTGAATGAGAAACAAACAAAAACCACACACGATGACCTCCAAGACAACAAAGTGTCCTTATTGCAGGCGACGTTATCAACAAGCCGCTGCATACGAAAAACACCTTCACACAATCCATCTTGATATCGTTCTATCCCTCAATGCGATTGCGGACGCGGCCTCCTCCACGGCACGACCTACTTGTGTTCGTGATGAACTTGAAAACATGACCGACTCAGAATACGAATCTGATCCCGGGCTCCCGATCGCCGATATCCATACAACAAGTGGTGAGATAGATGATATACACAATGATTCAGACACAGAAGACGTCCCCCACCCACCTGTCCGCGCGAGCCCTTGGGGTCAAGAAACTATTCCCGGTGCCAGCAGACCTCTCGGCGAAGTTGCTGGCTATACAGAGCTCAACAAGGCCATGACCGATGACCCTTGGAGCCCTTTCTCATCTGAAGACGACTTTAATTTCGCGAGCTGGTTTGTCCGGAGCAAGGTAGCCAAGTCGCAGATCGACGCGTACTTTGCCCAAGGTTTGGACTGTACAGATAGCAGATCATTCCGGTCCGCCTATACCTTGCGACAACACCTCGACGTACTGGACCGATTTCGTGAATACTTCGTGTGAGCGGAAGCCAGTATTGATGATGGTCGACATGCAACAACTTTCTATTATCGAAATATTATTGACTGGGTCCGCTACCTGATCCGGCAGGTCATGTATAGCTCGGATATAGTGTACGCACCTATTCGAGAATATGATGTGAGTGGGGAGCGATTATATTCCGAGATGCATACGGCGGACTGGTGGTGGGATATACAGGTATGAGATAGGTCCTGACAGGTCTTGGGAGAGGTGTTTCCAGTCCTAACAGCCAATTGCGTTCCTTGGTAGAAAACTTTGCCCACCGGTCAACAGTGGTTCCCATTATCGGATTGTCTGACCAGACGCACCTTACCAATTTCTCAGGAGATAAGAAAGCCTGGCCAGTATACATGACGATCGGCAATATCCGTTCGCGGACGAGAAACAGCCCTGCCAAGATGCCAATCCTGCTTCTGGCATTGCTTCCAGTACCCCCAAAGTTCACGGGCGAATCAGCCCGTGCCAACGAAGCCCAGCGGCAGACAAATGCGGATACCCCGCGGGCTGTCTTCGATCCTGTCCTGGCACCATTACAGCCGGTTGCCCAAGAAGGAACGGTAATGGATTGTGCGGACGGCAAAACACACTTTTGTTTCCCATTTTGTCGGCCTGGATCGCGGATCATGCTGAGCATGCAGCCTTGCAAGGAATAGGCAGTAAGTCATGCCCAAAGTGTGAGGTTCCGTGCAAGGAGCTGGGTGGGGATCCGCTGCGGATATATGAGACCCGCGACTATATGCGATATACGGAGAAAGCCTTGTGGCATGAGCCGGCAGAAGCGGCCGGCATTGCAGAATACTTGCAGCGGTTGGGCGTCAAAATAGGAAACAATGTATTGATTGGACTGGATTGAGGAAGCCCCGCGGACCTACACAAGCCGAACCTCTTGCACAACATCTACCTGGGCTTATTCAAACATATGATGGAGTGGGTAGAAGGGTCCCTGAAAAAGCATAAATGACAACAGGCGGTCGACGATGCTTGGAAAGGAATTCCTCCTTACCCCGGATTCAGCGTACCTAAAAAGGGCTATCGCGAAATCACACAATGGTAGGGAAAGGAGATGCGCAATCTTGGCCGTTGTATTTCAGCCGTATTAGCGTCCGCTTTGCGAAATCCGGACAGTTCTCAGTATCATGATTTCAAGAGCGCTTTGAAGTGTGTTAGCGTCCTGGTTGATTTCTCTCTCATTGTCACAAATCGTGACTAAGCAAGGCAGATTTCACATGACTTATACTTATCAGTCATAAGGTATGTTGGATTTTACACTATGACGTCACTTGACTCATAGTCCTCACATAACTACGCACTTGCGAGTTATTGTTATATTATAATTGATTGAATGTTTCATGACTCACGATTGTGACGTTATATGATGTAATGACTTTCGCACATGACTCACATTCTGAGTCATGGGTTTCACGCATGTGACTCGTTTGAGCACATGACTTGTTTTATGAGTTTTGATTGGTTAACGGAATGTTGTGCGATGACTCATATGAGTCATCGATGGATTTCGCGCTATGACTCATTACGAGTCATAGAGGGTTATGCAGCGCGAGGTGATGAGTCACCAGGGTTACGGTTGCGGGGAGATGCCTATATAAGGCGCTTGGTTCCGACCAAGGGATAGGATCTTCACGCAACCATCTAAGTACTTTTCTATACTCAAGATATTGCAATACGATTACTCTTTACTCTCTTTACAACAAACTCTTCTCCACTACAGGAGCTTACGCTCTAAGAACCCGGAGACTATTGTAATAGTCTCGACAGGCTGCTCGAACATAGAACTATTGTGATAGTTCTATCAAAGTACGACAATCCACCCATCTTACTATCTGACGAGTTAGTATCCTACAACGGATCATTCAAGACAAGCAAGCCAGTTCCGTACTGTCCGAAGAGATAGTATCTCCGTACGCTCTATTATAAGAATAGGACTACTTACATTAGGATCCGACTATCGTTGCCTGTTGCATAAATGACCTAACAATAGGATTGTTACCTTTGGTTGCGTCACATCGCAACACCCAACGATAAAACGGCCCAACAACCAGTCGATCAGGAAATCGACCTCACAGAAACAGAAATAGACCTAGAGGGACTAGGAGAAGCATTAGCCGAGTCTATTCAACACTCACGAGCCGCAAGCTCCTCAAAAGAAGGTTCTGACTCGGAGGAAACGGACGCAGTACCTACAAGAAGAAACACGATGGCATCCACATCCACACCAAACCCAGACACGAAGGGCAAAGAATTGGATCAACCATTACCATCCAACCTCACGCCGGATCAAATACAGCAATTCATTGGAGCCTTGACCGGGGGATCTGGAAACACCAAGAAGCCCAAAATCAAGGAACCCAGCACATTTTACGGAGAACGAGACCAACTCAGAGGTTGGCTGGCCCAGCTGTCAGTCTACTTCAAGGGAGTGGGATGGGAATTCGAGTACAACAACGACAAAATTGTCTACGCTCTGAGCCTTCTGAGAGGAGACGCGCTGGAATGGGCAAGACCATACATCGAAAGACGACAGGATGAAACCTGGAACAGTTGGGATGACTTTAAGAATGAATTGCAGGGACAATTTGGCGAAATCGACAAGCAAGGAGCTGCAAGAGCAAAACTCAGGAGAAGGGCACAAGGGGCAAAAGGAGTCACAGAATACTGGAACGAATATAGACTCATCGCCAGTCAGACAGGAATGGACGATGCAACCCTGACCAACCACCTAATGATGGGATTCAAAGCAGAACTCCCAGAGGCATGGGGAATGGACGGATCGGACTCGCAAGACCCACAATTCGTGGCCAACTGGGCCATCAAAAAAGAGACAAAAATAGCAGCCATCAAACACATGCGTCACGGGACAATCAGCAAAGAAAAGGCCCCATCTCCAGGAACCCCACGAAATCAGAATGGGACCTTTCGACCCCAAAACGACAATCAGGGGGATCCAATGGAGATGGATGCTACCCGAAGAAGGCCTGGATTCAACATCTCGGCCAAAGAATGCCAACGAAGGATGAAAAGTAATTTATGCCTCATATGTGCTAAGCCGGGACATCGAGCGGCGGCATGCCAGAGCCAAGCCAACAGTAAAGAAGGAGCGACCTATGAACCAAGAAACGACAACAAAAAACAATGGAGACCACCAGCCAAAGCTAGGGAAATGGAGGTAGCAAAAGGAGAAGAATCGGGAAACAACGAAAGTCCCCAGTAAGCAATGGTCTGAGGGACAGGACCAAACCAAAGCCCATTGAGATGAGGAACCTTTACGCGGCACTGAACAAAACGGACGCATTAAACAACGAAAATGACCATATTATGGTCACGATACGACTACACGGCACAACAAGACAAATCACCATTAACGCGATGATCGACTCGGGAGCAACTGAGGACTTTATCGACAAAGGGTTCTGCAGCAAATACAATATCAGAACAACACAAGAAAAGACGATACGAGAAGTTTACCTGGCGGAGGGTCGACCCAGCGCTATGGGACCAATCACCCATACAGCGAAAGTACCTATGGACATCGGTAGCCATAGGGAATTGGCGATTTTCCAAGTGGCAAAACTACCCAACCATGAGGTCATCCTCGGAATGCCATGGTTAAAGCAGCACAGTCCCCGAATTGACTGGGGTGAAGGAAAGATCACCGTTGAAAGCGAAAGGTGCACAACATGGTGTTAAAAGGAATCACCCGCGGTGTACGCGATACCAGGAGACGAAGCACGAGAAGAGAACTTGAAAGTCGAGTTCGGCGTTGCTCAAAGCAAGAAAGATCAGCGAGTCAAGGTTAAGAAACTTGACCTGCACCCAAAGATACCAACTCGAGGATCGGCACAAGGAGCAGGACACGACCTGTATGCAAACGAAAGCAAGACGATACCAGCCCGAGTACAAGAAGTTGTCCGAACCGGAATATCAATCACACCACCACGAGGAACCTATAGCAGGATAGCGCCAAGAAGCGGCATGGCAGTTAAACATCAGATTGCTGTCAATGCAGGCGTGATCGACTCTGACTGTACTGGGGAAATCAAAGTGGTACCAGTCAACATGGGCAACCAAGACTATCAAGTCAAAAACGGAGATCGAATAGCACATCTTATCACGGAAAAAAGTAGTCGAAACCGACTGTTACGAGGTCCAAACGCTGGAAAAAACCAACAGAGGACAACAAGGATTCGGAGGCACAGGAACTTCCAAGACACAGATCTGCGAGATCAGTGCCAGAGCCTTCGGAAAGTTTTACCGAAGACCGGATACGACCACTGGAATCCTCAAGTACAGCAAAAAAGAAGGACGCATAAGCCTAGAATCAGTCAACATTAGCACGGAGCTAGCCATCAAGAGCGGAAAATATCAAAACCAATGAAAACTCCAGGAAATGGTGCCGCAAGAATATCATGAATACTTGGAGGTATTCGAAGAAGGAGAGAAAACCAAGCTACCACCTCACCGACTGGGGGTGGACCTAGAAATCAAACTCAAAGAAGGAGAAGGACTCCCGATCAAAAGGATATACGCACTTTCCCAGGATGAACTAAAGGAACTCTGGAGCTATATCAAACAGACCGAGGAAAGAGGATGGATAAGAGAAACCTACTCCGATGGGGGATCTCCGATCCGGTTCGTCAAGAAAAACGATGGAAAACTCCGACTATGTGTTGACTATAGAGCACTGAACCATGTTACCAAAAAGGACCGATACCCCCTACCCCTCATCGGGGAAGCGTTGGACAGACTACAAACGGCAAAATACTACACCAAATTGGACATCAAGGATGCATACCACAACGTCAGAATAAAAAAAGGAGATGATTGGAAAACGACATTCACAACAAAATATGGCACTTACAAATACTTGGTAATGCCTTTTGGGCTAACCAATGCACCTGCGGTGTTCCAAAGATGGATCAAGAGAACCTTGCAATCATATATCGACATATGCTGCATAGTGTACCTGGACGATGTCCTAATATACTCAGACAACCTGGAACAACACCAAAAATACGTGGCTGCCATCATCCGCGCTATACGGCAACAAGGAATGAAACTCAAACCATCGAAATGCGAATTTCACCAACGAGAAACAGAATGCCTAGGATTCATCATCAATAACGAAGGAGTCAAAGTCGACCCTATCAAAACAGCCGCCATATGGGATTGGAAAGCACCTACCAACAAAAAGGCAATTCAGGAATTCATGGGATTCTGCAACTTTTACCGACGCTTTATAAACAGGTTCAGCAGAACAGCCAAACCACTATACGATCGAACCAAGAAAGATGTAATCTGGGAATGGGGAAACAAAGAACAAAACGCCTTTGACGAGCTAAGAGAGAAGTTATGCTCAACCCCAGTGTTGACATCGTTCAAAGCAGGAAGACCACTGCTTGTCGAAACCGAGACCTCGCAATATGTCTGCTCAGGCATATTGTCACAACAGGACGAAGACGGAAAATGGAAACCAATAGCATACAGATCCAAGACGATGAAACCGGCGGAATGCAACTACGATGTACACGACAAAGAACTGTTAGCAATAGTTCAAGCGCTCAAGGAATAGAGGCGATACCTTGAAGGAAGCGGACAACACTTCAGAGTCTTATCCGACCACCTGAATTTGATAAGATTTACGACGACTAAGGAGTTAACCGGACGACAAATCCGATGGAGTGAAGTCTTGAGTAGCTTCGACTTCAAAATCGAATATCGACCAGGAAAAGAAGGAGGCAAGCCAGATACCTTAACTCGACGAAAAGCAGACATGCCACAGGAAGGAGATGAACGACTTACACAGAAAGAAAGGATTCTCCTACCAAAAGAGAAATACTGCGACACCAGCATCCAGCAAATGGAAACAATGAGAATTGAAGAAACAAGCTACGAAGAACTTCGCAACGAAATGGCCCGAAACGAAGAAATTCAAACAATAAGAAAAGCTTTGGAACAAGGAAACAAGGAAATGAAGGGAGTGGCCTTAGGACTATGCCAATGGAAGGACGAATACCTATGGCACCAAGGAAAGATTTGGGTTCCCAACAAAGAGGGAATTCGGACCAACCTTATACGTCAACACCACGATATTCCGCAAGCTGGACACGGAGGAAAGGCAAAAACGACGGAGCTCCTACAACGCATATACTATTGGCCTCATATGGGCAATACGATAAAACAATACGTCAAGAATTGCGACACTTGCCAAAGAACGAAGGTGGTAAGACATGCACCTTACGCCCTGATGAAGCCAAATGAAGCCCCGGATCGACCATGGAAATCGATATCCATGGACTTCATCACGGACTTGCCGAAATCTGAAGGGGATGACGCAATCCTGATCGTCATCGATCGACTCACAAAAATCGCTCATTTCCTACCATGCACTAAGGAAATGAATGCGCGGCAATTATCGGAACTCTTCATGAGGGAAATATTTCGATTGCATGGGCTGCCCAAAGATATCATAACGGATCGAGGATCCATATTTACTTCCGATATATGCAAAGAAACGACAAAACAACTAGGAATAGAAAGAAGATTGAGCACGGCATTTCACCCTCAAACGGACGGACAAATGGAACGGAAGAATTCCACTTTAGAACAATACCTCCGAGCATACGTCAATTATCAACAAGACAACTGGAAGGAGATCCTACCAATGGCAGAATTCGCATACAACAATGGATACCAAGAAAGCATTAAGCGCACACCCTTCTTTGCAAACTACAGAATCAACCCGGAATATCAGACCATCGGGCACCTAATGCAAGGAAAAATCACACCAGGGGAAGACATGAGTCAATTACACGATCCGCTACAAGCGGAAATGACGGAAGCACAACTAAGACACAAGGAATACTACAATGCAGGAAGAAAGCCTGATCCGAATTTACAATCAGGACATATGGTCGGGCTATTGCCAAGAAATATACGCACGACAAGGCCATGCAAGAAACTGGACTACAAGAAAATCGGACCTTTCAAAATCTTGGCAAGGATAGGAGAAAGTGCTTATAAGCTCGATCTCCCACCATCAATGAGGATCCACAATACATTCCACATCTCTCTTCTTGAACCTCATCACGACGATAGGTTTTCTTCGAAACAAACACAACCACCACCTCCAATTATTATCAAAGGAGAACCAGAGTACGAACTCGAACAAATCATCGATTCTCGACAACACTACGGAAAACTACAATACCGGGCCAAGTGGACCGGTTATCCTCCTGAACACGACAAAGTCTGGTACCCCTAAAAAGATTTTGAAAATGCAGGCATTGCAAAACAACAATTCTACCAAAAGTACCCCAGGAAGCCCTCTCTCGATCAAGATCGAGGAACACGAAAACGGGGAGACTAGGGTCTCCATAACACCACGACCGCAACTCGCACCACCACCACCACTTCCACGAATGACGACACCAAGACCCCCGACACCGAAGACCGCCCAAGAAGGGTGGGGAAGGGCTGTGGGACGACCCACGAGCCACCCATACCGAACCCCACAAGAGTGGGAAGCAGCAGCAGAGAAGGAACGAGCTCGAAGGGAGCACGATGTGCTGTCATAGACGGCATGCTACGACGACGGGTGCCAAGTGCACTACAGGGACAAGGAAGCCTGGGGATGGTTTCCTCAAGACCGATCTCGGTCTATACCATCAGTACCGGTATCGCACCGGAACAAAAAACAACAAAGGAAACGCCATGGGCAGAGCGTGACATGGTACGAATGCTACGACGACAAATGCTTCGTGCATGTGCAAGAGAAGATCAAAGCGGAATATTATCCCCAGGAAAACGGCGAAAAGAAACCCCTCTCAAAATGGCATTGGAGACACCACGAGCCGGAACAAAGAAGGAAATTCGGTGCCGTGAGGACATGGCAGGAGAGGGAGGGGAGCGAAAAAACTCAACCAGATGTCGGAGCCCTACAGAGGCAAATCCAGGAACTGCTAGACGAAAAGCAGCAAACACTGGAGAGGGACGAAAAAGCCCGACAGGGGCTAGCCAACTACCAGGCCAAGATAGGACGAATGCGAGAAGAAATCCAAGGACTTCGCAGAACGGTCGCTGGATCTGGTTTCAGCATGATCAGCAAAAATAATACCTTGCGTCCTGTGCGCCCCGTGCGTCTGACGCCCGGCACGTCCGAATGCTAATCGCGAATCACAACGTAACGTCGGATCGACGTCGCGTCCTGACTTTGCGTCACCTAGCGCCATCCGTCCTGACGCCATCCGGACACGGACCCCTACCTCTTGTGCGTCCTCACTGCGTCTGGTGCTCCTCTATTACCTCCTGACTCCCCCTGATCTACGACTCTTCCGTTCCTACTGTGTCGGGTCCTCCGCTATTGCGTTCTCACTGCGGCGGATCTATGACTCTTCCGCCCGGATGCCGGTTCCTTCTCAGCGAACGTCAGGGCTTCACTCATCTTCAGATCTCGCGTCCTAATGTTTTCACACCCTGCCGACCTCGTCCGGATCCCACGATCCGCATCTCTCCCTTCCTGAGGCCTGCTCACTTCTTCCTGATCTTACGCCCTATAGATGCCGCATCCTGATCCGATCGTGACTCTATCTGACGCCGCGTTTTCATCCGGACGCATCATGTACTTAGTCTAATGCCATCCTGATCCTACGCCTAGGCACTTCTCTTCTTTCAAACGCTGTCACGATGTGTTTTACTATCCTGATCGCCAAGATGCACCTGTTAAGCGTTGCTTCTATTAATTCTA
>Ga0307517_10007189_pt1 | contig 16307 bp, 7 predicted proteins | sample 23_EM_MG_FD_194515 | JGI IMG/M metagenome (GOLD analysis project Ga0307517, IMG submission 194515) | Populus trichocarpa ectomycorrhiza microbial communities from riparian zone in the Pacific Northwest, United States - 23_EM | ecosystem: Host-associated > Plants > Roots > Unclassified | place... | reverse complement strand
ACGTAATTATTAAAGTGTTTTGATTCCACTGTTCTATTTTATAAGAGCACCATTAAACCTTCGAATACACAGGAGTCCAAATCTATAATCAATACATTAATATTGCCATATAATCAAGTGTTTTTTCCGCAGTTGTTAGGCTCAATTTGAGGCCTCACTTGATTTAAAATAAAAACATAGCTATTGATAGTGATTGATTCGAGCATAGTTTTGAAACTCGACCCGGTCATCGACCCAGTCCAGTAATCAGGTCACGGGTCAGATGGGTTGACCCGGGTCAACCCAAAAAAAAATATTTTTAATTCATTCTTATATAATTATAATATTTTTATAATTATATATATGGTAAAATTATATATATAATATGTATATGGTGGTTTGACTTGTTCAGTCCTTGATGTCAACTAATCTGTGAACATTGTTGTCGTCAACTCATCTGTCTAATGACATTCTAAATTTGAGAGTTTTAAAAAATTTTATTTTCCGTTTAAATTAATGATCATTAATTCTCATGCTTGTTATTTTTATTATTATTTTTATTATTATTATGTGAAAATAATGGTATATTTATGCCTCTTTTAATATTAACTTTTTTATTATAAAAAATAATAAGTAACTTTTTACCGCAAATATTCAAGGAGATGCAAAATTAAATGAAAGAGTGTGTTTGGTAGTAATTATTGTTTTTTAAAATATATTAAAATATTATTTTTATATTTTTTAAAAATTTATTTTTGACCCTAATATATCAAAATAATTTAAAAAATAAAATTTTAATTTTATTAAAAACACCTTTTCTCCTAAAAAAAAAAACAATCTCTGAATTATTAAACTTAGCAAAAGATAAAAAAGCAAAAGAAATATCAGTAAAAAATATCCCACAGCAAATGGACTCTTCTCTGTTGTCACCACTCACAAGAAGGGGAAAAAAGAGAGTCAAAAGACTCTTCTCGAGTAAGAAACGTTGGATCTGGTGAGTGAATCGGTCGCTTCCACCGCCTTTCCCCTCCTTTACCTTTAAACAGAAGAGAAAAACGTCACCCTATTTTCTCTTCTTCAACATAGAGAGAAGAGAAAGAAAATCCCTTTACCATCTCTTTCAACCAGTGGATTCCCTCTCTTTCAACTCGAAAGCACAATTCACTCAACAGACCAAGTGCACTTCTTCTTCGGGTAATGTATCAGTTCCCTTACTTCTTTAAATGATTCTGGGGTTGTTGAAAAAATGGTGGGAGATAAAGGGAGTTTTGAATCTTGATGATTGAATCAAGAACTGCTAATCGATGCCCAATCAAGAACTGTGAATTCAAAAAAAAGCAAAGAACAATGAAAAGAGAGAGTAAAAGAAGGAGATTCGTGAAGAGAAACAAAAGTCTAACCTTATTGAAGGGATCAAGAGTCTTCTGCTCCTCTATAATTTGGGATTGAAATTGTTTTTCTTTATTAGGTTTTTTCTGTTTGCAATTGCAGGCTTGCATCTTCAGTGCATCGTTCATCTTCGTCGTTTAACCTCTATGCATATTAAAAAAAAATAGACCGGGTCTCAACCAGGTTTATTCGGGTCGGCCGGGTTTCGCCGGGCCAACTCCCAGGCGGGTTTTTGCTTAGACCCGGACCTGTCCCATGCCCGGGTTGGCTGGGTCCCGGGTCAACCCGCCGGGCCGGTCCAGGTTTCAAAACTATGGATTTGAGAGCTTAGTCTAATAGATAGATTTATTTCTTACACTATCATTCAAGATTAGAATTCAACATTAATATGGTGAGTAAATGCTATTTTATAGACACCTAGCTCGAGAATGAATTATTCAGTAATTCAGTCCTCACGTGCAAACTCCATTTCAAAAATACAAATATTGTTGAAACCAGATGCTGACCATGAATTCATCGCCCATGATGGAAATGAGAAATAAAATAAAATAAAAAAACAAATATCGAATACTTCAATGATGATTGTTGGGTCCCATTTAAGGACATGACACCATTTTAGAAAAAGACTCTGGAGAAAAGTAAAACACGTGACTATATTGTCTGATTGGATGTGTGTATATATATATATATATATTTTATTAATGTGGAAGTCTGGATCAGCTTGTGCGCACTTTTACTAATGTCATGGGTCCTGAAATTAACGACCATATAAACCTCTAATGACCTTAAAGTTTTTAAGACCGGTGACCTCTAAGGAGCAAATCCAGAATCTGACCGGTTGAGATACACCCTTCATGGTTGATTTATTAACATTTTTAATAATATTCAGTGTTGTAAAATATAAATAGATAAAAAAATATAGTTAAAAGAAAAAATAAAAAAAATATGTTTTAATATAGTTTTAAAATAAATTCTATATCTTTAAAACAAAAAATACAAGATGATATGTTTGTTTCATGCATTTTTTTCTTATACGTACAATTAAAATATAATCATTACAATATTATCATTAGACTCTATCCATTGTAGTTTATATTATTAAAATAAATGCAGAGAAATCTTATTATATATGAATATTTGCTAACAAATACACTGAATGTAGTAAAACTCATAGTGTCCCCCTAAAGCATGCAGAAATACAGCCAAGGATTTTAAACAAGCAGACATTAATTACATACGTGTACGCTAATTTTATTATTTTTTTTATTAAGACCCGGTGTAAATTAATTCGTACCTGGCGGGCGGTGACAGGAGAAGTGAAAGGGAATTGCCATGGAGGTGCTTGTGGAGGTCCCACTAACAGATAGAAAATCCAAGGTAACCCATGGCCTACGTTTTTGCAACGTGTGTTGCAAGGTGGGACATTATATTTTTAAAAAAATTTAATTTTTTTTGCTTTTTTTTTTAATCAACACTTTAAAATCATTGAAAATTAAAAAAAAAAATCAATTTAATATAATAAACATACTACCAATTCATTTGCTGTAACTTGTATTGTATTAAAAACGTGTAAAATTACTAAAATGCTTTATAAGATTGACTCAGAGAGTGTATGATTTTATGGTTAAAATTTTCTTTTAAACTGTTTTTTTTTAAATAAATTAATATTTTTTTTATAATTTTAATATGTTAATGTCAAAAATAAAAAAAATATTATTTTAATATATTTTCAATTGAAAACTACTTTTAAAAGGCACCCTACAATATCACATTACTAAACATAGCATACTTAGTGACTATTAATTTGATAGATGTTTTCTAAAATAAGAATTAGAGTTTAGGTGAAAATAATTTTCTTAAATATATGGTAATTGAAGAGAATTACTTCTATTTTAATTATTACACGTGAAACCCTTAAAAAGTGTAAAGAGTTTGATTCCACGTAAAACCTTCCTCAAAGGGCCAATTTTTAAAAATCAAGCCGATAACATTTATCGTATTTTGAAGAAATTTTGGCTGGATTGCAGAAATTTATCTCCTGGGGGTGGGGATTGGAATGTGGTTTCATGGGGTATTCAAGGATTGATTTGGGAATTTAGGTTTCTTCTCAAATTGGACCTGGATTGGGCTTCTTTAGGCCCAGCTGAAGTTTCAATCCTGCAAGGCCCACTTGGAGGAGTTGAGACTACAGTTCTAGTGTTGGCTCTGTTATTAATCCATTCTCTTCAGTTACTTGAACCGCAAGTTAATTCAATGACTAGGTTAATTTAGTTACAGGTTAATTTAGTTACTTGAGTCGCAAGTTAATCCGATAACCAATAACTCAAATTTTTTTTCAAATCAAATTTCAAATCAAGTTTGAAATTAGGAGGCAACCCAATCAACTACCATGTTAGCAAGAACCACTTTTAGCCGCAAAACTTTATACAATCTACAACACTAATATCATGTAATATGGACCCACACAACTTAACATGCCGAAAAGCTTATTAAAATAATTAAGATTTTTATCTTAATTAAAAGATATTTTGTTGGCAACTAATGTACAAAAATAAAATAAATATATTATTTTTTTTACTAAATAAGATCCATCATATTTTCTCATGCAACGTGAACTTAAAAGATTTACGTCGTTTTCATGCACATAGATAAAAGAGAATATGATCTTTTCTTTGTTTCTCTCTCTTTCTTTGTCAATAGCCTTTTTGTGTTATACCCAATTTTTTTTTTGCTGTTTCCACTTTTTTTTTCTATTGCGGGCACCTCGCAGTTAGATTTTGCACAGACAACAAGGCACGGAAAGTCTGCTTGCTGGGTTTAGTCTTGGGTTGGGGGAACACGGGCTTAGTTCATGCACAAATCAACAACACGCGTTGGAAGCATCTGAGGTATCTTCTCCTGCTGTGTTTGTGATTTACTGTAATACCCTTTGCTTATGAATTTATCCTGCCTAATTTATAACTAGGGTTGTGATTTAATTACAGGAAAAAAGACCTGGGAGTTTATTATAATTTGTCGTGCCTTTTCACCTCAGTATTTACTTAATTAAAGAGAGATTGCCATCTTAATTACTTACAAGGACAGTTCTAATTGATATGTCATTTTAAGACATGAAAAGTTATTTATGCGGGACTTTATGAAAAAGAACACCACCTGGCCAGCAGCAGCAGCAACAACCTACTAGAAGATAAGGAGGAAAAATAGAAAGAAAACCATCAAGATAAACCTGCATGTTTGATATAAATGGCTGGGCAATTCTTCCATTTTATTTTATGGTAATTTGTGTTTTCTATTAAAATAGTTCACATGGTCTCCTTTTATACAGCTGTAATTTATGAAAATGGCAAGCATTAAGATTGAAAATCAGAGAGACCATATAGCAAGATAAGAATTAACAAGTTAGTAATGTCTCAAAATACACGCACGTAGCGAGTGACAAGTCAAAACAGTTGACACGAGTGGAAAAATATGGCAAGATTATATAATTTTGGAAATAGAGCAAGAAAACATGGAAAGCAAGGTTAGGATCAGGATTAGAAGGCAAGGTGGGGTGTGCCCATTTTATAAAAGACAAGGTGGAGTGCCCCGATCTAGTCTATGTTCTTATAACATATGAAATAAAGTTTGGTTCTTTTCCTCACTGTATTTTCTCTCTCTTTCCCTCCCTTACAACCGCAAGGACTTGGAATTTTCCGGCATTGACTCGTTTAAGGTTTTTCAGCTTACTGAGTTACAGATCGGTGAGCTGAGTGCTGTGCATGGATATTTTATTTACAATTTCTGTTTATTTTTTTTCCTTTGACCCTCAACAACTAGAGTGGTTGCATGTCTGTTGCTGCAAATCACAAAAAGATCTCTTAGAGATTTTATTGAAGTTTTTTTGGTACCCATAATCTTAGAAATTCAAAACTGAGTAGAATTCAGTCAATTTATGCAGATTTGGCTAATCTTGTTTTTTTTTAAAAATTAAGTAGCTATTTATTCATTTTCTTATTGTTTATTATACTGCCATTGTTATTCATGTTTTCCAAGAAACAGATAGATATAGCTTTTAGCCATTGAGAAATATATGGGAAATGATCTCTGCATTTATAACATAGATGCAATTGCAATTTCTCTTGACTTTATTCAAGTATAAAATGTGTTCTGGGTTTTTGACAGGGGAGGTTCAGGCACATGAGGTAAGAAAGAAGAAGAGGGCTTGTATAAATCAATGAATTTTGGCAATTCACCGAAAATCTTAGGCACCAGAAGCAAATTGGTGTTTTCAATTGAGAGAATCACTACCCAGAGCAGAGATGAGGAAGAAAAGCTAGAAACAGTTGGCTGGTAGAATGGATCCAATGATTAATCATGGAGAGATTTCCAATCCCGCAGGATATTGATTTCTTACCAACAATGACAGGGAAGCCCATTCCAAGATCTAATGTGATGCTGACTGATGGGCAAGGGAACCAATTGGGCAGAACGAATTGGCAACTGGGCGGATTTTCCAGTGGATGTGAACAGGATGTGTCAAGTTACAGCAGAGTGACTCAACATGCTGACCAGATTGATCAACTGGTTAGAAATGGTGGGGATAATATTAGGAATGCAGGCATAGGTCATGAGGTGACAAGAATGGGTAATAATACGGGCAATCATATAGAGAGTCAGACCGCAGGTTTGAATAGCAGTTTATTAGCAAGTATCTTAGCATATCCAAATATAGCTACATTTACCTCTCCAGTCGCACCTCCTAGTGCAAGCACATGCATGGTTTGGAGGCCTTCATTTCCCAACCTGCATGCTCAAGTCAACAATTGCAGTGAACCCAATTTGCTGCTCGGAAACCAAGCTCGCTGCTGGAATCTTTTGAGCAGCAGCTATATCTCACCCCAGACACACTGTAAGCAAACATACCTGTCCTTTAATTTTATGACGACTTGTTCACGAGACTGCTGTGATGTAGGAACTGCTCGTTCCAATCCATAGGTAACAGCAAAACATAAGATGTCTGCATTTCATGTCATATGGCATTGAATCAATTTGACAGAATGTAGTTCAGAGCACAGAGATGTAATTTAGCATGTAGGTTTCCATTTATTTATCTAGATCAGAATTTGACATTTTCTATATGCTTTGGTATGAGCAAAAGTATTTAAGCATTCCACACTCCACAGATTAACTAAGTTTGTGTCTTTTACTCATTTTACAAGAATCAAAACTCACTAGGAAGATAGAAAAACAAGAGACGCGGATGAAAAAGAATCAGCTTTCATTCTGCCACTAGCTGAACTTTTGTTTCAACCGCCTTTTTTGTCAAAATCTTATTCTACATTCTTAAGAATATTGCTTTCTACAGATGAACCTCCATCGCCTTGGCTTCCTCACCATGATCTAAACTCATCACCAAGAATAGAAGCTGATGCAGCCTCAAGTGTTACCACCTCTTTTAAATTTGCCACAGTAGTGCCAGATCAGGCCAAGAGATTGGAGAGTAAGCTTCCTACAACAATGAGTCCCTCGCAAGAAAAAAACTCAAGTGGAGAAAATGAGAAAAATGATTTAGTTGTATTCAATGAACTCAAAGCCAATCAACACAATTCAGAAGAGCTCTCGTGTAACATTGCAGACTCATCTTCTGCTGTCATTTCTACACCATTTGAGGGAGAAAAAGATCTAGCAAGGCCAGATGAACAAGGCATCGACCTTAATAAAACACCACTGCAGAAACCTCCAAAGAGAAGAAAGCATAGGCCAAAGGTGATTGTGGAAGGCAAACCAAAAAGGACTCCCAAGGCTGCAACCACAAAAAACACCGACCCCAAGGAGAAGTCAACTGAAAAGCGGAAGTATGTTCGCAAGGCTTTGAAAGAGCCAGCAATTCAACAAACAGATTCTGCTATAGAGACTACACCTCCCAGCTCTGCAAAGAGGAAGTATGTGCGCAAGAAGGGCCTGAATGAATCAGCAGTTCAACATACAGATTCTATTGGAGAAACCATAAATACCCGTCCTGTGAAGAGAAAGTATGTGCGCAAGAAGGGCCTGAATGAATCAGCAGTTCAACATACAGATTCTATTGGAGAAACCATAAATACCTGTCCTGTGAAGAGAAAGTATGTACGCAAGAAGGGCATAAATGAATCAGCAAATCAGCATGCAGACTCTACAGTAGGGATTGCACATTCCAGTGCTGAAGTTGGTGCAAAATCATGTAGAAGAGAATTGAGGTTTGATTTGGAAACTACCACAGATGAAAGATACAGTAATGCAGCTGCTCAGGAGGACATGCTGAATAAAAAAAGAGGGACTTTTGATCTGAACACAAGTCTTCAAGTGGCAGATTCAAGCACTACAACTTCACAGATGAACCAGCATAATAGTTTACAGGTTGAAAACAAGCAATCAGGTGCTACAAGTAACCAGACACCTCTCATGAACCAGATGGGAAGAAGTTATACATCAATTTCAGAAAGACATGCAGTAGCTGCTGAACTAACTCCAAGAAAAATCATGCACATGGAGAATTTAAACGTCAATGCAAGAGATGCACGAGGAATTGGTCAAGTTGTCTTTCTAGAAAAAAGACCAGAGCGGACTAGACAGATAACATATCAGAATACCCCTCAATCAGTACAAATGATACCATTATATTTAATTGAGGGTAGAGGATCCAAGAGAGAACACCTTCATATTGAGAAAACAAACACTTGTACTTTTCAACCAGTGGGCTCATTGTTTGATGAATATTATCAAAGCATTCCAGGCGTGGGATGTTTGGAGGCCCAGAAAAGAAACAAAACAGAGAATGGGACTCAAACAAACACACTGAGTATGTCTTCTTGTGTTGCAACAACTAAATATCCTGGTGAGTGGTATGTTCACCCGACAGCTTCACAGAACCTTCCAAAGCAATGTATTTCATTTAACCCGATTTTACACCTAGAAAGGACAGGAGAGTCTAATGGATTGGCTCAAGTCCATAACTCCCTCTCCCCCACCACAATAGCAGTTTGTCACAACCTTTCACAAACCCCTCTCAAAACAAACCATGCATCTGATAGCCAACTGCAACCTGAAACTTGCAACACTGAAATGTCAAGAATACAGCAGATGTCTGGAGCTACTGTGTCAATAACAATTCCATCTGGAAAGGGTAGGATGCCGCAACAACCAAAGGATATCTTGAAAGAACATCAGCAGCCATCTGCAAAGAGAAGAGGTATAGCATGTTTAGCATATATTATAAGTATAATGCTTTAAGGGTTCAGATAACTTACTAAATGTTCTAGTCACCATAATTACAGCAACCACTCTTCACATCCAATGCAGGGCGACCAGCAAAGCAGAAATTCTCCTCTACAATTGAAGAAATCATACACCACATGGAGTGCCTCAGTCTCAATGCAAGGAGCAAAAAAATAAAAAACAAAGAGCAAAATGCACTTGTGCCTTATAAAGGAGGTGGCACACTTGTTCCCTATGACGGGTTTGAATTTGTCAAAAAACACAAGCCAAGGCCTAAAGTAGACCTTGACCCAGAGTCAGACAGAGTATGGAAACTGCTGATGGGAAAAGAAGGAAGTGAAGGCCTTGAAAGAACAGATAAAGGGAAGGAGCAATGGTGGGAGGAAGAGAGAAAAGTTTTTCATGGGCGAGTTGATTCATTCATTGCAAGAATGCATCTCGTTCAAGGTACAAATCTTGTACTTTTTCCCAACATATTCAAGATTATTACTGAATTCAACAGCAGAGAGAGAGAGAGACATGTATGTTATTTGTGCCCTCCAACTTGAGAACTAGTCCTGCTATGCTGCATCCACTCACAAACATACAACTTTATACTTATCTGAAGAAACAGAGCATTCATATTGCAGACATATTGCATTTGTACATGTAGAAGTACAAGTGTTTGTTTGTTTACATATGCACGTGTCCCTTGCAAATGCACAGAGACATAACATGGAATGTTGCAAATGCAAAAGCGCTGTCACCCATGAAAAACAAAAGCACAATTCAGAGAGAAGAATTATTTCACTTGGAAGAAAAAAGTCATCAGTAAGTTTCCCACTACTAATGTAAGTTTGTAGTAAAACAGAATCAGGTATTGCTATCAGGACAATATAAAAATGGAACTGCAAAATGTTTATGCTGCCTCTTCAGAGCAGATAAACATGTAAACCAGTGTGTGCTACATTTCCTCTGAGCTTTTGAGTTGCTAAAATAACCTACTGGAAAGATTCAATTGAGTTACAAAATTGTTCAAAAGTTCATTAACACATTTACTAATGCTTTCTAACGAGAAAAACTAGGTGAAATATAGTCACAAGTTCTGCAGCTCACAGATCACACATCTAATCCCTCAATGTTGTACCAAGAATGAACATACAATTTAATTCCCTCTTTAGTGAATCAAATAGATAGTCACCTGCATGTATGAATGTAAATAACATTCTTTGCAGGAGATAGGCGTTTTTCAAAATGGAAGGGATCGGTTGTTGATTCGGTAATAGGAGTTTTCCTTACCCAAAATGTTTCAGATCATCTGTCAAGGTAAATATGACATTTCAGCTTAATTTCAAGAGCAGATGAGCCATGATAATTAATCTCTATTCATGAACTGAACAATATCGTCAACTACATTCCCACCTTGCAGCTCTGCCTTCATGTCTCTAGCTTCATTATTTCCTCTGAAGTCTAGGAGCAATGCAGCTCATGACAGCCATAGGAAAGGCATCATGGTTGAAGAACCAGATGTCTGCATGCAAAACCCAAATGACATCATCAAATGGAACAGCAAGTTTAGGTATCCACTCTACAACCAAAGCCCCATTACACACCATGGATCAGCAGAACCACAGGGAGAATCTGAAACTTGGTGTATAGAAAGAGCAAGCATGGTAGGGGCACAAAGTCACAGCCTGGAGGAAGAATTTGTATCATCACAAGATTCTTTTGATTCCTCAACTGTCCAAGCAAATGGCGGAGTCAGATCCTACTCAGGCTCCAACTCCGAAACAGAAGACCCTCCTACTGGTTGCAAACCTAGCACAAGTCATGGTTTATCTTTTGTGGATCGTTTAGAGATGGAGAGTCCCACCTTGCTAGAAGAATTTGATGGTTGTGAGAGTGGGAGTTCATTGTTTCATAGGGGATCCGGGCATGAAAATGAGCAAGCAGAAGGTATACAGAACATGCAGCAAGGAGCTGGATTGGAAAGATTAGGTAATCTGAACTGCTTTTCTCCATATAATAAGCAATTCGATTACTGCAATCCACAGATGCAAGGGAAAGTGGTTTCGTGCAGTAACTATGGGTTGCTACACATGACTTCACAGTCCAATGCACAGCAAGCAGAAGGCTTCAAATTGCAGAGTGAAGATTCCATATCTTCTTGGACATCAAATTCTTCCAGATTCAACAAAGAAAAGGCTGCAAGCTGCTCAAGCAAAACTGTTGGACAAAAGGCTGCGAGTGTGGGTAAAAAAGCTGCCAGGGAATACGAGTTGCCAAGGTATCAAGAAGCTCCACTAGCAGTCCAACATTCTCTCTACAGAAAGCAATCAATGTATGAACAAAGCAGTTTTCAGCCTTACCATGAAAATCAAGTTAATGAGAGGAACGAGACCTTGCAATGGCAAAGCATGTCAGCTGGTGGACCTGTAAATCTTGCCGAAACATTGCCTGAGAAGCAAAACAGTTACACACAGCACATCTCGAATGTCCCCAGACTCACAGAAAACATTCTTGATTTTCAGAGGATCACTTCCGTGAATAAGCAAACACCCCAAGAAAACATAGTGGTTGACCCAAATACAAAGAAGAAAGTACATCCTGATAACAGGGAAAACCTCAAGTCAAATGCAAATGCCTCAAAAGCTAGAAAAGGAAAAGTTGAGAGTGAGAAAGCAGATGTATTTGACTGGGATAGTTTAAGGAAGCAAGTGCAGACAAATGGAAGAAAAGAGAGAACCGAAGACACGATGGATTCCTTGGACTATGAAGCAGTGCGATGTGCTGGAGTCAACGAGATTTCTGAAGCCATCAAAGAAAGAGGGATGAATAAAATTCTAGCAGAACGAATCCAGGTATTTTAGTATGTTTAACCTCAAGCCTTAATAACCTTTCTTTCCTCTTCAAATGGCTTTGTGAACTGTTCTCTTACTCATGGTGTATTGTGTGAACTCAAGGCACAGATGAAACATGTTAATAATGGTTGCACAATATTGCAGGAATTCCTAAACCGACTGGTAAGGGAACATGGAAGCATTGATTTGGAATGGTTAAGAGATGTGCCCCCTGGCAAAGCAAAGTAAGCCACCCCAAATATTAGAGTTCCTACTCAAAAGTATTGATTATTCCAGTATGTCAATATGAAGCTGCTCATAACAAAATTTAAGCAAAAGATAGCAAACAATTCATCAAATGTCATAATATGTTCCCCAGTTTCTGAAATATCTTTATTTTTCAGGGATTATCTGCTAAGTATACGGGGGTTGGGGTTGAAAAGCGTGGAGTGTGTGCGGCTCCTAACACTTCATCATCTTGCGTTCCCAGTGAGTTTCATGTGTAAAAAACAGATAATGTTGAACTTACAAGAGATAGCAAATTTGTACAATTCAAATGATTCGATTGCCTGTTTGTAAAGGTTGACACAAATGTTGGGAGAATAGCAGTTCGACTAGGATGGGTCCCTCTCCAGCCACTGCCAGAGTCACTGCAGTTGCACCTGCTAGAACTGTAAGTATTATATGTAACAAAATTGACACCAAAATTTTCTAGTTCACCAAAAATGCTAACCAAATTTCCTCTAGGTACCCAATACTCGAGTCAATTCAAAAATATCTCTGGCCAAGATTGTGCAAACTCGATCAAAGAACACTGTAATCACATGACTCTTCCTTGGAGCCCTTCTGTTCATTGAAAGCTGTACTCTCCATGCATAAAGATCATGCTTTTTTTTTATTCAGATAAGATTTGTTGATTTCCGTCTTTTTTTATGGGATTACAGGTATGAATTACATTACCAGATGATCACATTTGGAAAGGTATACTCATTTTGGCACTTGATAGCATATTAATCAGAGTACTCTTCGTGATTAAGCATCTGAAAAGCATCAAAATACCCATGCTTTAACTTATGCAGGTCTTTTGCACAAAGAGTAGACCCAACTGTAATGCATGTCCCATGAGAGCAGAATGTAGACATTTTGCAAGTGCCTTCACAAGGTTTGCATATCTTCTCTGACTGCCAACAGCATGTAACAAATATTATGCTAGCCATCAAAAAATATAATTTTGAAATATAAAACATTGCAAGGTTGACCATTTCAGTATTCAATCACATGAAATATAATTAGTGTGGTATAACTTAGAAACACCACAACTAGAATAAAATACCCAAAATGACCGGTCACTTGTAGCAATAAAAGTTAGCGAGGAGGAAAATTAATTGCAATTCGTAATGTCATGCTATGCTACTTTCATAGTGGTTGACTGCTCTCTTGCAGCAACAAAGAGGTAGGGTAGTGTTTCAATTAAAAATACATGATCTATGACCCAAAATTATTCATGATCTCCGAGTCAGTTGCACATGAGGGGCCACAATTTTACTTCAGTTTAAGACAAGATGTTTGAAAAAGGAGTTTTTCATTGAAGACAATCCTTGAAAAAAACATTTCTGTTTCTCATATTGGGTAAGCATGCATTCTTGTCCAGGCCATAGATATATAAAGATTTTTACCAACTCTTCCAGGCTAAAAAGTAAATAATGACTATCCCATCTTTGATCTATCCTAGTTGTAGGAGGGGAAAACGAAGTAAAAGAAAATTTAGTGTTGATAATTGCTGAAAGAGATCAATGGATGAGATAACAAGAGATCTAAATAGACAAGTTAAATTTCATTTTCTCAAAACCAAGTACCTCGTTTCTTAATATGCATAACAGGCATACTTTTGATTTTTTAAAGCAAAGGAAAATACGTGCTCTATTTGATGCAGTGCAAGGCTTGCACTACCTGGACCAGAAACAAAGGATATAACAACTTCAACCGTTCCCTTTATGCCTGAAAAAAGCCCAAGCATAGTCATCAATCCCATGCCATTACTTCCACCTGAGGACAACCAACATAAAAGTGTGGGGTTTGATATTGGCAGTTGTGAGCCCATAATTGAAGAGCCAGTAACACCGGATCAAGAGCAGACTGAATTAGCAGAGACTGATATTGAGGACTTCGGAGAAGACCCTGATGAAATACCCACAATAAAACTCAACATGGAAGAGTTTACTGAGAATTTACAGAATTATATACATTCAAACATGGAGCTCCAAGAATACGACATGTCCAAAGCATTAGTTGCTTTGGATCCAAATGCTTCTATCCCCACACCCAAATTGAAGAATGTTAGTCGCCTACGGACAGAACACCAAGTGTAAGTAAAATCTTCTCATAATCAAGGTCGGAACCGAGTTCCTCCACCTTTTTAAGTTTTTTCTTGGTCCTTATGCTTAATAGTTATTTTATAAAAGCTCTATCGTTGCTCATAACCAATAACAGAATGATTTACTAGTAACATCCATACAGCTCAACAAATCAAAGACAGATTCATACAAAACTATATAAGGTTAGCAAAAATCATCTCGAACATGTGATAAACCGAACCAACTATCGGCACCATGCACATCATGCAACAGTAGTACTTGGAAATGAAAAAAAATTAGTTGCTAAAAAAACAGAAGACCCCAGGTATCAAAATAATGGCAGAAAGCCAGATTTCAAACTCACAGCCTGCTCCATTAATTAGTATAATATGTTGAGGGGGAGTTTGGACCATGGATGAGGTCCTAAATGATGCATCTCACACTTTGTCTTCGTGATGTTATGCAGGTATGAACTTCCAGATTCACATCCTCTCCTTCAGGGGGTTAGTTTTCCTTCCATTTTCTAACATTTTTATTCCCTTGAAACTACATGCTTTATTTAACAGCCACTGAGCCACTTTATAGAACTTGCAGATGGATAAAAGAGAACCTGATGATCCTAGTCCATACCTTCTAGCAATATGGACACCAGGTAAGCACAAAAACTGTGACTTTCAATGGTTTCAACAGCAACTAAACGAATTTCAGACTACCTGTACTGTATTTAGAGAACTAAGTACTGTTGGAGCATGTTGCAAAGCTTCAGGCGTGTTAATATGATTTACCAAAGTAGCAAGCATTCTACTTATATGATGTGACAAGAAGTAGGAATGCTCCTCTCATGAGTAAAAGATGCCACTGTCTTGAAGTATTACAAAGCAATATCTTATTATTCAGGTGAAACTGCAAATTCAATTGAGCCACCTGAACAACAATGTCAGTGCCGGGAACCAAACAAATTGTGCAATGAAAAGATATGTTTTTCATGCAACAGTATCAGAGAAGCTAATTCACAAACAGTAAGAGGAACACTTCTGGTGAGTATATCCATCTTTGTGGTACATAAATAATCATCGTGGAAGCCCCAGCATTCTAGTTAACTACATGTTTTGCATACTGATACTTTTATTACCACGTATACAGATACCTTGTAGAACAGCAATGAGAGGAAGCTTCCCGCTGAATGGAACTTACTTTCAAGTGAACGAGGTAAAACTACTAAAACTGTGTAATTCTCCTATTTCCTACAAATGACCATGACCAGGAAACCCTGCCCATCCTATGTATGCCAGAATTTAAAGCCATAAACTTTTCAATAAATAATTATCAAGTGAATCTGCAATTACCTTGCAGATGTTTGCAGATCATGAATCTAGCCTAAACCCAATTGATGTTCCAAGAAGTTTGATATGGAATTTGCCAAGACGGATTGTCTACTTTGGAACTTCTGTACCATCGATATTTAAAGGTACAAGACAATGTTAGTGCATTGACATTCCAACTAGATTACAAAGGAGAAGGCTGGCTAACAAGAACTCATTATTTTTCCCAGGACTTTCAACAGAAGGAGTTCAGCACTGCTTTTGGAAAGGTATCCGATGCTGTTTTCAGTAATTAATAAAATCCTGACATATGAAAGACACCTTCCCAGTCATGCCGGGATATTGTTAAATTCAAGTCCCATACACTTGGCAACCTTCAGTCAGCTTGACTTTGTCGATTGGTGAAACTTTATTTTGCAGGATTTGTTTGTGTGAGGGGGTTCGACCAGAAAACAAGAGCACCCCGACCTCTCAAGGCCAGATTACACTTTCCAGTAAGTAGGTTGGTAAAGACAAAGAACGAGAAAAAATGACAAGCAGGAGAGCAGCATGCGAAGTTTAACAGCAATGGTTCTGACCAGCAAGACATTGCTACCTTATTTTTTGTTTAATAGACATGGCAAGCTTTGTGAAGAAGAAAGATCCTTGACTAACATTCTGTTGTAGATTCAAGTGTTCTTCCTCTAACATGAGATGCATTACAATATCCGAGCTGGGCACACAAATTTCAATTGAAGTGGTAGGATAGCATCGCTAATGGGATGTAGTTGATGCGATCCCATTTACAGGATCCAAACCCAGCTGAGAGAATTTTCATGTGTAATTGTAGGATGACATGGCTAGTGGAATTTAGTTGATTTCATAGTTTTTAAGATGCTTTTTTTCTATTCAAGCTCAAAACAGGGCCATTCTTAAGAAACTAGTCATTGTGAGCAACACTCCTGTCATCCAAATTATTTCAATTCATGCTCGAATCAGAGCTATTTTCAAAAAGTAGTGAGTAGCGGCAAATCTCTCTCCCCCTCACCTGATTCTTTTTCAAATCATGCTCAAAACAGAGCCCTTGTTCAATAATTAATCAATATCAAAAGAGCACATAACATCATAATCCTATGCATTCAGCTATTTAGCTAAGCCAGACACAATTAATCCACTAGATCAACAAACCAACACATTTATGACCTACCTCAAGCAATTCATCAATCAAATCA
>Ga0307517_10007188_pt1 | contig 16308 bp, 11 predicted proteins | sample 23_EM_MG_FD_194515 | JGI IMG/M metagenome (GOLD analysis project Ga0307517, IMG submission 194515) | Populus trichocarpa ectomycorrhiza microbial communities from riparian zone in the Pacific Northwest, United States - 23_EM | ecosystem: Host-associated > Plants > Roots > Unclassified | place... | reverse complement strand
TCGGAAATGTTGGCTCTCAACTTTTCAACTCCCGGCCATTTGCAGCGGGTAAGGTAGGACATGTTCTGATAGCTATCGTCACATGAATCTTCAAATCCCTTGAGATTCGATTCAAGCAGATCAAATAGTCCACCAACACTTCTTTAGGCCACCAACCCCACTGTCATGGACCCCAAAAAAACAATAATAATAAACGGGCCTGAAAAATGGGCCAGTGATCGAATTGGGCCTCAACGCCTAAATGGTTAGATTTTGACTAAGTCAAGCCCGTCTCGTAGAAAACACGGATTTCTTCCTTCCAAATTCCCAAACAGCCGTCACATCAACATTGCTTGTCTTTTGAACGTGGCGTAATTTCATTGGTCCAATTCACGTGGCACGTGTTGTGATTGGTTGAAACAACACGACGGCAAGTGTCTTCAGGATCCAAACTTCACTATATATCTCCACGATAACACGAAAAATAGCAATCTCGCTCATTTAATCTGGATTGAGATCGAAAATAATCGAGGTTAGGATTTATTTAGAGAAGAAAGGAGTAAAAATGAGAGAAGCAAAACGTGTCTCTCTCCGATTGGCGATTGTGTTGCTGTTAGCTTTCATTTCTTTCAATCAGCTCTTTGCTGAAGATGATACGGTAATTACTATTATTAAATAGCTTAATCACTTCTCTTAATCTGTTAATTAATCACTTAAATGTGTTTTTTTTCATATTTGACGATTTTGATTTCTCTCTGTGAGTGTAGATCTTGTATGAGTCGTTTGACAAGTCCTTCGATGGAAGATGGATTGTTTCAGAGAAAGAAGGCTATAACGGTAAAAGGAACTGAGTGATTTACATTTCTATTTATTTTGGATCTGAAGTGTGTAATTTATATTTTTTTCCTTTTTCTTTTTTTTTTTATAAAATTGGATTAGATGATTAGATGTAAATAATAGTGAATAGGTTGCTTTGATTGATGGCATTGATTTGTTAATATTTGGTCAGAATTTTATCTCTTTTAATATTTATTAGGTCTTTACTTAATTAACTGAATTTATTTCAGTTAGTTTGCCGTTCACAATAATTTAAATATTTAAAAAGAAAGGGAATTATATTATATTTCTCTGTTTTCTTTTTGGAGTAATAATTAAAATATCTGATCTTTCAAAATTAACGTATATGGTTAGATTAGACCTTAGAATAATAACAATAAAGCCATTTTGTTTACTGAATATGGAAATGTGTGTTGATGTTTTGTTGTGGGTTTTTAGGCGAGTGGAAGCATGAAAAGAGTGAGGGGCATGATGATTATGGGCTTCTTGTGAGTGAGCCAGCTAGGAAGTATGCCATTGTGAAGGAACTCGATGAGCCTGCGAGTCTTAAGGATGGAACTATCGTTCTCCAATTCGAGACTCGCCTTCAGAAAGGGCTTGAATGTGGTGGTGCGTACTTGAAGTATCTAAGACCCCAGGAGGCTGGCTGGGTGCCCAAGGGTTTTGACAATGAGTCTCCTTATTCAATTATGTTTGGGCCTGACAAATGTGGAACCACAAACAAGGTTCACTTTATCTTGAAGCATAAGAACCCGAAGAGCGGGGAGTATGTTGAGCATCACCTCAAGTTCCCGCCTTCAGTTCCACATGACAAGCTTACTCATGTGTACACTGCTATCTTGAAACCTGACAATGAGTTGCAAATTCTGGTCGATGGAGAAGAGAAGAAGAAGGCAAATTTCCTTTCATCCGAAGATTTTGAGCCCCCACTTATCCCTGCCAAGACCATCCCTGATCCAGATGATGTGAAACCTGAGGATTGGGATGAGAGAGCAAAGATTCCTGATCCCGAGGCAGTGAAGCCAGATGACTGGGATGAGGATGCACCTATGGAAATTGAAGATGAGGATGCTGTTAAACCTGAAGGATGGTTGGATGATGAGCCTGAGGAGATTGATGATCCTGAGGCAACCAAACCAGAAGATTGGGATGAGGAGGAAGATGGTGAGTGGGAGGCACCCAAGACTGATAACCCAAAGTGTCAGGAAGGCCCAGGTTGTGGTGAATGGAAGAGGCCAATGAAGAGAAATCCAGCATACAAGGGAAAATGGCATGCTCCACTTATTGACAACCCCAACTATAAGGGCATTTGGAAGCCTCAAGAGATCCCAAACCCCGACTACTTTGAGCTCGACCAGCCTGAATTTGAGCCCATTGCTGCTGTTGGTATTGAGATCTGGACAATGCAGGATGGCATATTGTTTGACAATATCTTGATTGCACAGGATGAGAAGGTTGCATCCTCTATTCGGGATACAACATGGAAGCCAAAGTTTGACGTTGAGAAGGAGAAAGAGAAGGCTACCGAAGCAGCTGCTGGTACAGATGCTCTTGGTGGCTTCCAGGTAATGTACTTTACAGTCTTTTCTTCTCTTGTTGTTTTTATCGGTTGCAATGTTGGGGTCATGATCTAAGCGATCATTTTAATTCTTGCAGAAGAAGGTTTTTGAAATCCTATACCAGGTTGCAGAGATTTCTTTCTTAAGCGAGCACAAGGATAAAATTATTGTAAGTCATATTTAACTTGGTTAATTCGTGTCTAAAAAACTTGCGGGTCTCTCATGAATGTATCCTCAATTATGATCTTTACGCGCAGGAACTCATCGAGAAGGCAGAGAAACAACCAATCATCACAATTGGTGTCCTTGTCTCCATTGTGGTGGTCATCCTCACCGTTTTCTTGAAGTTAATTTTTGGTGGAAAGAAGGTGAGTTCGTTGGTTCTGAAACGGCAGTTAGCCTTCTTATTTTCTGCCATTTTAGCAGCTTTTTTCGTACGTGGATATTGATTCCGGCACATCTAGACTGATGTTTGTGTCCATTGTGGGTGTAGGCCGCGGTGGAGAAGAAACCCGAACCAGTTGCCGAGACATCCAACACGGAAGGAAGCAGTGAAGAGAAGGCAGAAGAGAATGAGGAGCCTGCTCCTGCTCGTAAGAGGCAAACCAGGCGTGAGACTTAAAAAGACGATGATATATCAGTTTTCACTTTTTGTAGAACTCGAGCTTTAGTTGTTTTTGTGGATTGATTGCCTTCATGGCTATATTTTTTCTTGTCATGGCTTGTCATGGATCAAACATCACAGATGTATCAGAGAGTGTAAATGATTTGATCTGTCAGGCTCGTAACAGACTGACAGTTAGCCATCCTAAAATTAGCCCTTTCTGTTTTATTTTTACCTGTGGAATTAATACAATACGTTTTCTTGCCATGTTTTCTGCTACTTGATAAAAAAAATAATTAAAAAATATTATTTTAATGTATTTATAATGAAAAATATTTTTAAAAACAATTGCTTTTAATATACGAAATGTACTGAAAGAGTTGTGTGGTTGGTGTGGTTGTCTTGTGTTTGCAACTAGTTGTGTTGAGAGTTCTTGCTTGCATGCAGATGAAAAATATTTAATTAATATTTTTTTTTAAATGTATAAAAAATGTTTTTTTTAGTTTTTTATTTTAGTTTTCAGAAAAATATTAATTTAATATTATTTTTTTAAGTTAAGCCCACTCAAACGTTGTGTCTGAAGTATAATTTAATTAATATTAATTTAATTAATTAAAGTTCTGAGAGTGGCGAGATGTTTAGTCCATCTCCTCAACAGGAACAGCCGAGAGGTTCCACAAGCCTATTTAAGAACCTTCTGCCCAGATTTATGTAGATGTTAAGTTCTTCCGAGGTCCAACGTTGTGTCTGAAATATATCTCATTTTAAGTACTCGACTCAAAACTTGAAAAGGGGAAACAAAGTCACCATGCAATAATCACAAAAGAAAACAACTAAAAGTCGATTTCTTGTTGTCTTTGACAATATTTTTCTATCCAGCTACAATGTAATAATACTTCTGCTCTCACAAGCCTTGGTTTTGGGGTATCTTGGTGTTTTTGCATAACTCACCGGTTATTTGATGATTTCACGGGGGTATGTATATCTTTTTAAATAATTTTAAATAATTAAATGACTTAATTACCTTCAATTTCAAAAAATAAAATAAAAAAGTTGACAAAGGATATTTTGGTCTTTTTATTTCTAAAATATAGTGAAATTCAACTTTAGCTTTTATAGTAAATCTAAAAAAACATGGAGGATAATTTGGTCTTTTTATCTTGAAATATCATTTTTTCAATCAATACAGTTGCTAACACGTGTGGGAGGCGCCGTGTTCTTTGGGTGACGCATGCAGTGCCTTCCAGTTACCAAACAAGCCTTGTCGTTGTGTTTTTAGATGTGACGTCATGTTCTCTTCCACCAAGCACGGCATGTGCTGTCGTCATTGTGGTGATTTTTCGTCTATTGTCCTTTTTTTTTCTTCTCTTTCCTCACGATAAAAAAATTAAGTTTTTTTTTTTTTTTTTTTTACCCTTTTACATAATGGTTGTTTTTTCAATTCATTCCTTCAATTCTAATTTGGCATATTTTATTTTTTTTTCCAATTTGGTTCTAATTTGTTTGAATTTTTTATTTTTTTTCTTGGTCTTTTTGTGAAATTATTGTTTATTTTCAAATCAATCCTCAATTCTAATGTTTTTTAATATAATGTTTTTCAATTTGATTATTCTTCTTTTAATTTCTATTTTTTTCATTGACTTTTTTGTCAAGGTTTTAGTGATTTTGAATTTCATCACTCAATCCAAGTTTGTTATGTTTTGTTTTCTCTAAGTTGATCCTCGTACTTTTGATATTTTTTTTGTACTTCTATTAATTTGTTTTCAGTTTAACTCTCTAATTAAAGAATTATGTTTGCTCTCTAATTTCTTTTTTGTTTTGATTTTCACCTTCATTCTTTTATTTGCTATTTTTTGTTTTAAATTCTTTCGTGTTATTATTTTTTTCTCTGATTTCATCATTCAGCATTTAATTTATTGAGAATTGAACTTCTTTGTTTTTCCTTACATGGTGTTTTTATTCTAATGACCCGTGTCACAGGTTTTAAAAGTTATTTATCTTATACCTTTTCAAACTCAACCCAAGGATCAACCCGGAGTAAGTCTCAAGTCACGAGTCAGGTGGATTAACTCACGACAACCCAATTTTAAAAAAATTTATAACTGTAAGAATGACATTGTTTCTTTTTTTTAAAAAGGAAAAGGGTCAGTGGTTTTTTACTAGGTTTTCCTAGGGTTAATTGGTTGGTCGAGACTATAACTCGAGTTATTAAATTTTTGTTTATTAAAATGCCCTTTGCAGTGCCTAAACATTTTAAGAAAAAATTAGTGTGGATTCACAACATAGTCTCCACTAAAAAGAGAAGTGCACTTTCTTTCAAAATAAATACATAAGGAAAAAATAAATGTGATAGTTGGAAAATAAATATATTTCTTAGTTAATTTTATGTTTTTTTTTATTTTATATTAATAGTTTTTTTTTCTCTATTTGAAGTGAATAGTTTTTATAGTTTATTTTTACAATTCAGTATTACTATGTTGTAGTAATCTTTTAATCTTTTGATAAGTAGAGATTTGAATGATTAAAAAAATATTTTAATTATTTTCATATATTTATAGTGTTCTTGATCTTTTAAGTGTTTTGATTTGTAACAAGCTTTTTTATCTTTCACTTGTATTTTTTGTTAATTTTCTTTTTTAGAATGATGCTGTTATTTTTCTATAAATATTTGTATAAAAAAATCAACTACAAATCTAATATAAAATACAATCATTTTTAAAAAAGACTATTAGTCTCATTCAAGTTTTCATGATTAGATGTCGACAAATCAAATTTAAATGTTAAATGTAAATTTGATCGGTGCATAAAGTCATTATCTTATTAGCATGTTTTTTCCTTGAAAGAAGGCTTGGATACCCTTTTATGGCTTCTGGTGAGTGTTTCTTAATATAGTTGAAAGAGATTGATGCTTTTGACAGTTTAAGATAGTTGAGATTTTTCATTAATAGGTTTATGGTGAGCTATAAATTTTTTTTCCCCGACAAAACTAATGTTTCAATAGAATTTTCTTTCTCAATCTATATTTGTTTTTTAAAACAACATTGAGATTCAAAACAATCATCATCAAATTTTTCTCATCAAATGAAACTCATTAACATCAAATTTGATTTTTTTTGTTGATGAAATCGGTGTTAATCATGATTTCCTCTCTTCAACTGGAAGTCAACAACCTCCTCTCTTCTCTCTCTAAATTAAGAATTAAAAAATTAAAAAACATAAAGTTTCATAGCAAAAATGAAATTCAAAAATCTACAAAGACCAAAAATGTATTATTGGAAAAGTAGTAAAAGTAGTAAGATCAAAGTTAATTTTTAAAACAAACTTTAAAATTACCACTCATTTTCTCCATTTTTTTCACCTTGATCCTTTGAATTTGTCCTCTTCTAGTAATCTTACATAAATTGGCCTTTAATTTAGTACACAAAAATCAAAATTAAAAAAAAAAAAATTGTTGGGATGAAAAAAAAAAACATTCTAAACAATAAGTCTAGAGACGATCCGCAATGTAATTTACATTGTGAATTCCCGTGCTTTTGTTAATATTACTAATTTTAGATTCTAATTGACTAACATGTTTTTGTTGATATCTACCCGTTTGTTTTTGCGTTTTAAAAATATTTTTTAAAAAAATTAAATTTTTCTTTACTTTAAATTAATATTTTTTTTGATCTTTTTAGATATGCACTAATATCAAAAATAATTTTTAAAAAATAAAAAAAATATATTATTTTAATATATTTCTGAATGAAAAACTTTTTAAAAATTAATCACAAACACACGTGTTGTTCAAGTATATAAGCTACATATAATTTCCACAACCACATGTGTTGTTCAAGTATATAAGCTACATATAATTTCCACAACCACATGTGTTGTTCAAGTATATAAGCTACATATAATTTCATGGGCTAGCTTTTAAATTGTTTTAAGCCATTGTTGTGTGAGAATCATGCCTCATCTATACCTGAGCCGTAGCTGGAAGAAGTACTATAAATGGTGTTTGAACTTCAAAAAACATGAGCTCTCCCTTAAAAAATCATTAAATCATTAAAAAATCAAAAGGATTTATAAAATACCATAACAGTCATATAAAATTATATTTTTCACCCTTAAATATCCAAATAAATTAAAAAGAACAATTAAATATCAGTTGAAAAAAATGAACAAATAGATTAAAAGAAAAACCAGGAAAACAAATCCAACCTAAAAAGCACTTCAAGGAGGCGCTAGCCTTGAGGCCTTGCGCTTCATTGAAATCCAACGCATGAGGCTAATAAAGGCGCGCCTCTTGACAACACTGAATAACGAGTGAACTGTGACGAGTCCAATGGATAGATAATACAGATGCATTATCAACTTTGTTGAACAAAAATTGTTTATAACGTTGCAAATAACGACTGAACCGACTGGGTGCTGTTCACCTTATTAAGATGTGTAAAAAAAATTGTTCGCTCACCTACAAAGAAAATCTTAAACGAAAATAAAAGGAGGGAAAGAAAGGACAAAACTGAAGTTTCAGCGGAAACATCTCCTTGTTCTCTCATCCTACAACTTAAAACTCATCGTAGCCCAGTCGGTTTTTTTTTTATCATAATTTACCTGAGGTAAATAAATTGCAATCACCTACGACCACCGGTCTTCTTAACAGGAAGGACATCCTCGTCATCTGACTCGATATCTCCATGCACCCACAGCCCACGCCTATCAGCCCGTGCTTCATCCTGGAATTTTTCCAAATTTTCTAGCGCCACCTTCCTTTCCATCGAGTCCCACTTCCTCATCTTTTCTATCCTGGCAAGCCCTTCCTGAAATATCCATGAAATTAAATTAGCCTACAGAAAATGTACTAAATGCTTGCCAAGTTTCCTGAAATATCCATGATACGCACATGGTGTCGTTTACTAAACCTTCACCTGCTATTAACTACAGAGATTTTACCCAATCACAAGGTGATTAGTTTTCCTGAAGTTTATGGGAGCCAGTGTTCACAAGACGTGAAAAAAAGCTTTTTCACAAGGTTTAACATTTATCCAATCATCCTTGAAGAACATGAAAAACATTACTCATACCTGAACTAGGGCAGCATTTAAGCTGATCTCTGAATCAACAGCGACCAGAGTTACAACAACAACTGGCCCAGTTCCCTGGCCTTTAACTTTCCCTCCAGAAGCATCCCTTTCTTCCACCTTTGCCCTTAACTCTTTTGAACTGTTTAATGTGTTATCACTAAAATACTGAGCTGCTTCTGGACCACAATCATCCTCCAAGCTTGGAACTTTAATGTACGCTAAGCTGCACAGCTGAGCAAGACCAGGTGCCGCTGACACTGATGGATCAAGAGGCCGTATGTGACTGTATGGAACCTCCTCCTGATTGCCATAGTCAATGTAGAACACCTCAAACTTGTCCCTGGGAGACTCAACGCCTCCACGAGGTGCATTCACAATCTTCACAAGTCAAACAGGAAATTTGAGATCGATCACGATGAGCATTTATAGGAATGACATAGATCCAATGATCTTAACAACAAAGATAAATAAAGAAACTATGATTCTATTAAACCAAGTGATGAAAGCATAACATCTACAGAACAGGAGATGGGGACATTCAATCGATGAAAACAAACTGTGAAAGTTAAACTACAGTTAAAATTTAAGCTTTGATTGGATAAAAAGTGGATGAAGATTGAAACTAAGTAGGAGGCTAATTCTCACCATTGCTCGGTTCCATGAATTATCTGCGCTAAACTGAGCAAGCACAATGTCACCCTTCTTGGGATTAAAAGCACCAATTACAGGAGCCTCTTGGAGATTGAGGGAGGCAAGCTGTTGCTGAATAGAGGCTATTTTCTTATCCTCAACTATCTGGACATAGAACCTACCACCATCCAAGACTTCTGTAACCACTACCTGAAAATAGATATTAAAATGGAAATATCAGAGATTGTTGTCTGACATATGAAAGCTATGTCATTCAATAATATCTCCACTACCTTGAGCACTTCTTTCTGTTTGCTTTCAACAACAGGACCACTATTGATTTCCTCTCCTTCAACATAATTCTCCCAAATCTGCAAGAATTTTCAGATTTTTTACTTGGTGATACAATAATCAAGAAAAGAACAGAAGATGCAGTGCATACTTAATGCATTTTTCAAAGAAATCTTTTGAAGATTAATAAGACATGATAATACTTCTTACCTTCAGTTTCTGCCTCTTGGCGGATTGCTCAGCCTGTTCAAGAAGATGTGCATCAGGAATCCTATCAGTGCCAAAGGAAGTTTGAAACCTTGCAAGGCCAGCTTCGAGAAGAGTCACTGCCATGTTAGTCCTTGACTCCCACAAGGATCCCAAGAAAGTTCCGGTTCTATCAACAGTTTCCACTTCAATCTGTGTGAAGGTACATTCATCAGAACAAGGAAACAAATCAAGTGGCAAAGCAACCAGATTGAGAAAGGTAAAAATTATACTTCAACATCTCTCTGCATTATCTTTCGTCTCATAAGAGCTATTGCTTCTTCTGAGTAGGGTTCATCACGACCAGGACATCTAACACCAGAGAATGAGAAAGCAATGCTACATGTTTCCTTGGGAATCAACAGTTTAAAACGATGACCACTAAGGACGTATTCAACAACAGCAGATATCCTCCTACTTCTGTGCAGGAATGGCAAGAAGTCTTTTGCTTTCTTGGATGATGACTGTAATAAACACAAAGAGTTTATATGTTAAGACCATGCAGTAAAAAAAGAGATTGCCTTTAGCACAATTATTATAGTTCTAACCGTGGTGAGGTCTGTAATATGCATGACTGGAGGGTCCTTTGCAGAATGAATCCCTTTCTTTCCAGCAATAGCTCTGGATTCAGCAGCAAGAAGGGCATCATAAAAGTTTGATCTTTCCTCAAAATCTCTATGCCGAATCACAGTGCCAAAGCCACGAGAAACCACTAGCTCAGCAACATTAATCCCAGGTTGCTGGCCAGCAGCAGTGGATGGAGCTGTCGAGGCTTCATCACCTTTAGTGGGAGACAGCAGAAAGATTGATCCAAAATCCATAACTCTTGCATCTCCAGGAACAGGGGCAGCTGTGGGTCCATCTGTCATCTTCCTAGAATATTCCATTCTCACATTCACCTGAAAAACAAATAATCATTATATGTGATGGTTTTTTCAATCATCAGAATGAAGAAGTTGCCATAGCTTCCATACTTGTCGTCCAATAAGGCGTGTCCTCAAAAACTCCTTAGCTTCCCGGGCATAAGGAGCAGGTTTTTCATCTCTACGAGGATTACCCATTTTTGGACACCTAATGCTTGAAAGATTGACTCGTCTCTCTGCCAATGGACTGCCATAAGGCACAGAATCGTCCGCCACAATGACACAATCACCACTTACAACCTCCACTACCTAAAGAAAAAACAAAAGTAACTGAGAAGAAATCTCTACTAAATTAAAGATGAATTAGCATGAGCAAGGAATGGACCAACTGCTACCTTTCCAGTAAAATTCTGATCATGGATTGCTTTTGAATTTGTAGCAGGGGGTACATAATTAGTCCAGAACCTCAATCGACTTTTTTTGGCTTGCAGTTCTGCAGTCTTCAGCTGCCGTTTAGCATCTTCTTCCATCATGTTTGCACTCCATTCAACAAATTTTGCCAAACCCTAAATTAGGAGAGGAGGTAGAGAGAGATTCAGAATACCCATATATCTGAAGGATACTGACAAATACTATTAGAAGCAGTAAAGCATCCAAACATGAACAGTTATTCTTAAAACTGAGTATTGGAAACTGCATCAAAGCCAAGAAGGTTGTCTCAAACCAGATGCCAGCATGCAAAGGGGGAAATGTGGCTCAAAAGAAAGCAGGAGTGGGGGCAAAGGACCATAATTTTACTATCAATAAGCAAACCACATAAAAAATAGAACCATTTCCACAAAATCCATTTTAATTTTCATGTGCAGTATATAATCAATCAAGCCTTCAAAGACATAAGAAACCATTAATATGCAACAGAAAACCCGAAGCATATAAGCTCCGATATTTCTCTAAGGTAGCATGAACTATTGACAATAGCTCTAGATTTACAAACTCTGCAGGAATCTAACTAAAGCACAAACTACATCTTTCTTCCTTTATATAGCAACTAACCAAATACAAAGAAAACAAAAACAACATTGTACTAAACACATGTTCCTGTCTTAGGTGAAACATGTAGATGGAATAAATTCAGTTCCATGTTCAAAATTCTTTTTCCATACAAATACTGCACATGCGTGTTTTTACCCTATTCCCTAGTCTGTTTCACAATGATTGATCCCTCCATCCTGCTCAGTAAATCTCAAACCTAGAACCTATTCAGACCCTTTCAACCTTTAACTCCTGGCACTTGATCCAATGCCACAAGGCTGAATCCAGAAGTGAATGTTCACAAGCTTGCATCAAATGACTGAACAGGCCAAGGCAATGTAAGGCAACTCTTTCATTAGTTATATTACAAAGCATTAATTAACATCAATGATTAACATAATGGCACAGCACATACATTTTCAACAAGCTCTAGTGCCAAGTCCTTTGCAGATTCCCCATCAGGATAGTATACTGATCCAATCAAATTGCTGAACTTGTCAACACCTTCCAGAACAATGCGGACCTATAAATTCAAATAGAATTTAGACGGTATCTGAAAAAATGCAAATAAAATGAAAGCTTAAAACAGGATTTACTTACATCCCTGTTCAAAGTACGTAGCTCTGTAAAATATTTGGCTTCCATCCCAAATGGATCAGGAGCAACTTCTGGAGGAGCTGCTGAGGCTGCAAGTCTCTGTGCAGATGTTAAAGGGGCACGAGTTTCAGATGTGTCACCATTTGTTCCATTAGAGGTTGTTACAGTTTCACCAACAGTTTCTATTGCAGCTCTTTTACCCATTGATGGGGCCTAATTTAAGGGGATTCAAGTGTTAGGCATTTATGGACCATGCACCATCACCAGCAAATAACACAGATGGGCAAGGAATAGCTCAAGGTATAGAAACATTGCTAATCAGTTTGCAATAACCATACCTGTATTCCAGCAACAAACACTTGAACAAATTGAAAGTCTGGAAGCAAGTAGACACGGATGGTACTGCCATCACGAACCTGCTCCACAATGCATTCCATGGGTGTTCCCTTGTTTGCAGCTAGCAGACCCATAGCATCAAAATTACTCGAATCACCAATGGCAGAGGGGGGTAGATTTCTGATCGATGCCTCTGAGGCTCCTGGTGCCTAGGATCAGAAATAAGAGAGGACTGGGCATTAAGTCAAATTCTGTCGCGTAGATTTACATTCCAAGAACATGATTGGAATTCTTAAAGCAACTTGTCCAAGTCTAGCACATAATTATTGAGGTCACTAAAGAGGCTGTATTATTTTTGTCCTGAACTCAGAAACAAGCCCAGCTCAACTTCAAAAAAATCATGCAATTAAATAATTTAGTCTTGACCGTTCAGATCATCTGTACTGTGACTGAGTCCAAGTCACATCAAACAGTAGGCAAAGCAGATCTAGCCAGGAATAAAATTTCAATTTTCCCTATTTGAACTCAATGGCAGAAAAATTCAAAAGGCTATCTTGTATCTAGTAAGGATGATGCATCCAGAAAGGTGCAACTACCCTGTGTGAATGTGAATCATCACTCAATAACCTCTAATCATAGCTACTTGATAATAAATAGATTTTTTTATTAAGGTAACAAGAAGTGTTCTGTACTGCTGTACTGTGTGTAAGGAACCATGCACCGGAAATTAAAATTTATCATGCGTGGACAGGGGGAGCTCACCTTACTCCATCTGCCCAGACCCTGCTGTTTTGCTTGCTCCTCAAGGCGTAGGAGCTCAGCAAGAAAAGGACTAGCTTCACCTTTTTGCTGACCCTGCTCCCTAACCTGAACATAACAGATTCAGTATGATCCCGTACAAAAACAAGCAAAAAATCATATCAAGGTAACCTGTCAAAAAAAAAAAGATCCACCTTTGCCCAGCCTTCAGAAACAACCAGCAATGCAACATTTTTTTCACCAAGGAACACAGAGCCGAATTCTCTGCCAATGGATGGAACAGCGTAATCTACCTTGAAAGTCACTTCCTGTGAAACCAAAAGAAAGTTCCACATATCAAGCATAAGTTGATAAACCCAAAAAAAAACATCAAACAGAGGAAATATTTCAACAGCATTCACCTTTCCTATGCAGAGCTTCCTCAAATACTCTCTGCTGTTCCAGGCAAATGGCTCATCTACACCACCTCTGCGAGCCTAACAATCAGAAAATGAACATAAATTCACAAAATTAAACTTGTAAAATCAGCTCAAGGTCTAATTTCACATTCATGAAAATATAACTCTAGCAATTAACACCAGACACAGCATTACAATCATAAAACCTCTCGTACACAATCTTTTCAAATTTATTAGCGACTCCCAATCATTTCAGTTAAAACGTGAAGAAAAGCACAAGCGTTACCAATCTCGGGGCAATGAGAGAGGACAAAGTGATAGTCTTTTCCGGTGGAGGGCCAGGCTTACTGCTAGTCATAGCCATTATCACCAAGCTATCCCCTGAAGGAACTGCTTTCACTTTTCCTCTGTACCATCCTGTAGCTCCAGCTGTTGACGTCGCCATCCTCAACAGCTAAGATCTACAAATTACAACATCATTTCCATCCATAAAGTTTATCAGACTTCTCGCTACTCCAGGATAGTTACCATAAATCATGAAAAATCAAAATTTAGCTCATAATTAATCAATTAGCATGATCAAACACTGATTAATTTTTTCAAATCAAAACAAAACAAAAGCATATAATAAAAAAAATCAAAACTTAGCTCATTGTTAATTAATCAACATAATCATCACTTATATTATCGATCAAGCTTTTTTATTGATTAAAAAATAATCACAGCAACATGCAAAATCAAAAAAATTTAAAAATATAGATCATTAAAGTAACCAAAAACACCAGATCCATTACATTGAATTCACCAGAATTAAAAAAACTACACAAATCATCACATGCATCACTGTACAGTTACTCGATCTGCAATTCGAATTCGATAAACATTACAAAAAACAAAATTGAATCATAGAAACCACGAATTAAAAAAAAAGATCAACTGGTTGATCGTCATGAGATAAGGAAAGATCTGTCAATTGCAATTACCTCGATCTCTCGAGATATTATCACAAGAAAATGCTGTTTGTGCTTTGAGAGAAGAGAAACAGAGCGCGAGAGAGATCAAGAGAGGGACGGCGAGACAAAGAGAGAAACAGAGGGAAGGAGGGAGGCTACAAGATGTCAAATATAAAAGAGAGGAGGAGGAAGGTGACAGTGATAATACCCTTGTTTTTTTATAGAAATTACTAGAAATGCCCCAAAAAAGAATTGGAGAGAAGGAGATATAAATGTGTAGTAATTAAATTTACAGAAAAGAAAATCTCTAAAAAGTTAGGAGGATTGGATTGGATTGGATTATGGGTTTTGGGGGTTTTTTTTATAATTTAATGCCTTTGTCTAATCTCTTAGGACACGGAGGGAGGAGGGGGCTATTACCGTCTCACATCGATAACGCTTAAAAACTTGGTTGGTAAAAATCTCTTTGATGATGTACCAAATTTCAACGTGTAATTGCCTTTGTTGGTGGTTTTGCCTGTCTTAGATTTTAATGACATCTTAATGATAGATTAGTATAAGTGGGTTTGACTAATTTTTTTTTAATGAAAATGAGTCCTAATATGATCGACACGCGATGTCAAGATATCAATATATGTATAAATATAGGATGTTATCATAATTTATAGTAATAGTTTAAAAACTATGAAATGATTCAATTATGAGATTTTAATTTTTAAGATTAATATTGAATGTGAGAAAAATAATTTTAGTCATTCAAGTTTGATATATATAAAAAAATCTTGTTTCGGTTTTGTTAGAAGGCTTTTTTAGAAGTTTTTTGGTTAGATAATTATCAATTCTCTGATTTTATTTAATAATATCCGTAAAAAATATAAAATTTAATAAAAAAATTAGCTACAATGATTTTGATCAGATCAATTTTATATGTGTCGTGTGACGTCACAATTTCAACGTATGTTATATATAAATAATATGATATCAATGCATGTTATGTATAAATATAGTATGCTATCATAATGTATGGTAGTAGTTTTAAAACTATGAAATGATTCAATTATGATATTTTATTTTTTAAGATCGATATTGGATGCGAGAAAAATAATTTTAGTCATTCAAGTTTGAGAGAAAAAAAACATCTTGTTTCGGTTTTGATAAATAGCTGTTTTTTAGAAGTTTTTTAGTTTGATAGTTATGAATTATCTGTTTTTATTTAATAATATATGTAAAAAAATATAGAATTTGTTAAATAAAAAAAAGTTTTAGCTACATTGATTTTGATCAAATCATTCTTATATGTGTCATGTGACGTCACAATTTACGTATGTTATGTAAATAGTATGGTATCAATGCAAGTTATGTATAAATATAGTATGTTATCATACATCGTAGTAGTTTTAAAACTATGAAATGATTCAATTATGAGATACTAATTTTTAAGATTGATATTGGATGTGAGACAAATAATTTTAATCATTCAAGTTTGAGAAAAAAACATCTTGTTTCGGTTTTGATAAAAAGCTTTTTCTAGAAGTTTTCTAGTTTGATAGTTATTCATTATGTGTTTTTATTTAATAATAACTATAAAAAAAATATAGAAGTTAATAAATAAAAAAGGGTTTTAGTTACATTGATTTAGATCGATCTTATCATGTGACGTTACAATTTCAATGTATGTTATATATAAATAATATGATACCAATGCATGTTATGTATAAATATAATATGTTATCATAATGTATGGTAGTAGTTTTAAAACTATGAAATGATTCAATTATGAGATTTTTCTTTTTAAGATCGATATTAGATGCGAGAAAAATAATTTTAGTCATTCAAGTTTGAGAGAAAACAAACATCTTGTTTCGGTTTTGATAAATAGCTGTTTTTTAGAAGTTTTTTAGTTTGATAGTTATGAATTATCTGTTTTTATTTAATAATATATGTAAAAAAATATAGAATTTGTTAAATAAAAAAAAGTTTTAGCTACATTGATTTTGATCAAATCATTCTTATATGTGTCATGTGACCTCACAATTTACGTATGTTATGTAAATAGTATGGTATCAATGCAAGTTATGTATAAATATAGTATGTTATCATACATCGTAGTAGTTTTAAAACTATGAAATGATTCAATTATGAGATACTAATTTTT
>Ga0307517_10007187_pt1 | contig 16310 bp, 14 predicted proteins | sample 23_EM_MG_FD_194515 | JGI IMG/M metagenome (GOLD analysis project Ga0307517, IMG submission 194515) | Populus trichocarpa ectomycorrhiza microbial communities from riparian zone in the Pacific Northwest, United States - 23_EM | ecosystem: Host-associated > Plants > Roots > Unclassified | place... | reverse complement strand
GCCGCGATCACCAGCCCGAGCAGGATGGCGTTGCGCAGCCTTTTCGGCTCCCGCGCAGCCGTCTCCCCCGTACTCATGTCCCCCGTACCCATCGACTGCCCTCTCGTGACCGGACACGATCAAGTGGGTGACTGTAGCAAGTACGTCAGGCCCCGGTGGACGCCAGCACTCCGTGTGACAGAGGGTAAGCGGCCACGAGGGGGTGCGCGCCGAGGCTGCGACCCCATCGCACCGGTGCCGGCCGACGCCGAAGAGACGCGGAGAGGCCGTTGCGCAAAGGTTCAGGAAGGGCTGCGCAACGACGGCGGCGCCCCCACCGACAGCAGCGCGACCGGCTTGTGCAACCGCCTGCGCAGTACTCGCGCCACGATTGCGCACTGCGCAGTGCGGGCGCTGGGAGGCGTCGCGGATTCTGCGCAGTCCCCGTATCACGGCTGCGCAATCGGGCTGCGCAATCGCCCGCCGAGGAACACGCGCACGGCGTTGCGCAAGGCACGGCCAGGCCCGAGCGCCGCAGGGGAACGGCAGCCGGAGAGGACCGCTTGGCTGCCCCTTGCGGGTTGGTGAGTGGGATCGGTCGGAGCCTGCGAGGCGGTGAGCAGGCGTGGTGAGTTCGTCCGAGCGCCGTGGTGAGTTTTTCCGGCGGGCGGCCGGACCGTGGTGAGTTTCCGTGGCGGCCGTGGTGAGTTGTCGTTCGATGCCGTGGTGAGTGGCGGCAAGGCCGTGGTGAGTTCGGAATCTCTTGGATTCCGGCCCGGCCCTCTCGCCTCCCCGCGTGCTGGCCGGGCGGAGGCAAAACGCCCGTGACCAGGCATGGTGAGTGGCAGCGCCAACTCACCACAGGTGGCGAAAACTCACCACGGGCGCTGTGGCCAAACCGTGATTTCTAACGGGTTCTGGTGGTGAGCGAATCGGTGAGTAGTGCCGGGCTTCATAGGGGCCAACAGCCGAACGCCCCTATCCCAGGAGCCCCTGTATGCCCACCCAGACCCCGCGAAGGCCTGCCCCTGAGGCTGCCTCTGCTCCCCGCCCGCTGCACACTCCCAGCGCGTCCCTCGGCACCCTGAGGCCCGTACACCGGCGGGTCACCCTGGCCCGGATCGGCGTGTGGGCGGCGCTGGCGGCCGGCCCGGTGGCGTTGGCCGTCGCGTGCGCAATCCCCCGCACCGTCGTGGCCACTGCTCAACCCACGACCACCGCGCCCGCGGCATTGCGCAACCCGGACCCGGCCGGGGTGGCGACCTTGTTCTGCGATCTGTGGCTGCGCAGCGATGCCACCGAGGCCGATAGCGCGACTGCGCAGTCCGTCCACGCGCTCGCGCCCTCCGTCGATCTGCCGACCGGGTCCGGCGCTGCGGCTGCGCAGTCGTTGCAGCGCACCGTGGCGGTGCGCAGTGCGCAGTTGAGTGACGGCAGTTGGTCGGTCGTCGTCGCTGCGCAGTTCACCGTCCGTGACGACAGCAGCGGTTCGTCCTCGGGTTCGGAAGCGAAGACCATCGTGCGGTACTTCGCCGTCCCGGTGTTCGCGTCGGACAGCGCGAGCGGAACGGGGGCGTTCACGGTGACCGCGGCTCCCGCCGAGATCGCCGGACCGGGTGCCGCGAAGGCGGCCGATTCTCCGTTCGAGAACCCGCTGTCCGCCGACGGCTCGCTGGTGTCCTCGCTGGCCGAGTTCTTCGACGCGTACCTCACCGGCGTCGGCGAGGTCGACCGCTACCTGTCCCCCGGCACCGAGCTAACCGCGGTGAGCGGGTCCGGCTACAAGGCGGTGACCGTCGACCAGGCCGCCGCCGACTCCGATGTGGCCGGCGGTGCAGTGCCGGGCGACGGCACCACGGTGCGGGTCCAGGGCCATGTCACCGCCACGGACGCCAAGGACGGCCAGTGGCCGCTGGTCTACACGCTGGAGATGACCGCCCGCTCGGGCCGGTGGGAAGTCACCGCGCTCCAGGCCGGAGCTCCGGCGAAGACCGCTACCGCGAAGGCCTCGCCCGCACCCACCAGCAGCACGACCACGGCGGTTGGGGGTGCGGCCAAGTGACCCCCAACGTGCAGCTCGCCGGGAAGCTCGCCGACCTCGGCAACAGTTGGCTCGGGACGCTCGGAACCTGGGGCGACAAGGGTCTGCAGGTCGGCCTGACCGCGATCGTGGTCGTCACCATCGTCCGCAAGGTCTCCCTAAAAGCCGGGATCGGCGCCCTGATCGGCATGGTGCTGGCCCTCGGGCTCTACAACTCCCGCGACACACTGGCGAACCTCTTCCAGGACGAGGTCAACAACCCGGCCAAGTCTGCCGGGGCCGTCACCGTCGTGGTCTCGCCGCAGCCCGACCGGCTGCCCGGCGTCGCGGGCGGTGTGCTGTGAGCGCGACGGCGGAGCGGCAGCGGGTCGCGCGGGTCTATACCGCCGCCCGCCGGCACCCGTGGGTGCTGGGCAAGCTGGGCGACTGGGTGATCTGGTTCGGCCCCTACACCCCCGCGCAGCTGGTGCTGCTGGGCGGCGGCGCCCTGGTGCTCATCAAGACCTTCTCCCTGTGGTCCTGGCTGGGGCCGGTGCCGGTGGTGCTGTGGCTGGTGTCGATCTGGGCGGTACGCGGCGCGAAGATCGGCGGCCGGTCCCCTGTCACCGCCGCTGTCGGGTGGCTGACCCTGCTCGCGCAGCACCCCGCGGGCCGGATCCGTGGGCGGGCCGCCCGCGACCGGCGACCCACCACCCTCACGGGCCGGTTCGTCATCGAGGACGCCCCCGCCGGCGCGACCACGGCGGCCGTCACGGTCAAGCCCCGTGCGGCCCGGTCTTCCCGTCGGCGCGCTCCGGCCCCGGCGGCCGCGATGCGGCCGGTGCCGGTGAGCGGACTGGCCCAGTTGCTGCGCGACGCCCGGGCCCGCGAGCTGGCGGGGAGGTCCTGATGCGGATCCCGTTCCGGCACATCGCCGGGCACCTGGTGTGGTCGACGTCTTGCAGTGTGTGGGCGGTCTGGCGGGTCGCCCCGGTCGGCGGCCGCTATGTCCCGACCCGCGTACGCGACGAACTGCTCGGGCGGGTCACCAGCTTGGTGCGCTCCCTTGCCGGGGCACCCAGGCTGTTCGGGCTCGCCGCCCGGGTCGACCCGGCCGAGGTCGCCGAGCAGATGATCGAAGGCCTGGACTGGCAGAACCTTCCGGCGTGGGCGGAGACCACCGCCGCCGGCCTGGACCTGCTGGCCGGGCAGGAGATCCACCGCCGCGCCCTGTGGCTGGCGATCCCGCTGTCCTCCCCGCACGGCCGGTTCGACCTCACCGCGACCAGCACGGCGATGTGGTCGGAGCTGTCCAGCACGCTCGGCCTCCCCCCGGCCCCCGTGGCAGCCGACGAGGTAACCGAGTACACCGAGCAAGCGCACCGGGTCCAGGCCGCCCTCGGTGGAGGCCTGGCGCTGCGCCCGGCGTCCCCGGCGGAGATCGTGTGGATGGTCCAGCACGCGGTGCACCGCGGCCTGGAGGAGCCGCTGCTCGCCGACGCCGAACACTCGCCGCTGTACGGAAGCCGGGTCCGGGACGGGCAGCTGCGCTCCCCCTCCTACGCCGACCTCGGGCAGGTCCGTATCGCCGAAGGCGGCCGCCCCGTCACCGACACCGGCAGCAACGGCGACCGGGGGAAGAAGAAAGCGAAGATCCGCCGGACGCAGAGCGGACAGCCGTGGTGGCGCAAGGACGGCGCCTCGCCGCTGCTGCGGCGCTGGCTGCAGGTGGAATGCGAGGCAGGCACCGGCTACCAGGCCCACCTCGCGCTCGCCGAGCTCCCGCCCGCGCAGGCGATGGACTCCGCCGACCTGCTCGCCCAGCTCGAATCCCTGGACTTCCCCGTCGACTTCACCGTCGACCTGCAGGTGGTGACCGCCGAGCGGGCCAAGGAGCAGGTGCGGCGCAAGAAAAAGGAGCTACTGGACCAGGCCGAGCAGTACGGCGCGCAGCCCACCGGCATGCCTCACTCGCTGCCGGAGGCCGCCGGGGATCTGGCCGAGGAGGACGCCCGGCTGTCGCGGACGTCGGTGGAGGTCGAGGTCCAGTCGGTGACCGTGCTCACCGTGTGGGGCCCGGACCCGATCACCTGCGATGCCCGCGCGCGGGCCCTGGTGGCGTTGCTGTCCGGCGGGGACTACCGGGCGGTGCGCCCGCACGGCATGCAGGAGTCCCTGTTCGCCCTCGGCCTGCCGGGAGCTGCCCGGCCGGCGCAGGTGCGGGAGTTCACCCAGCATCAGCTGTCCGAGGACTGGGCGGCATCCGGGGCCTTCACCAACACCTCGGTGGGCGACCCGACCGGCCTGATGATCGGCGTCGACCTCGACAGCGGCACGATCCGCCCCGTCCTGCTCAACATCGCCGACGCCCCGCAGCGCAACGCCTCCGCGTCCGTGGGCATCGTCGGGGACCTCGGCGCCGGCAAGAGCGTCCTGGAGAAGCTGCTGGCTTCCGCCGTGGTCGATCGGGGCGGCCGCGCCATCGTCATCGACCGCACCCCGATCCGTGAGTGGGCGAGCTTCGGCCGCTCCGCAGCCGGGAGCCGGTGCCAGATCATCGACGCCGCCAAGGCCGAACTGTCCATCGACCCGCTGCGGGTTTTCGGCGGCCCGGTGGGTGCCCACTACGCCTTGTCCTACCTCACGCTGCAGCTGGGCGTCGGGCCGATGTCGGCGTCAGGCGCCGTGCTGCACCACGCGGTCGAGGAGGCCGCCGCCGGCCCGGACCCGTCGATGTCCGCCGTCCTGGACGTCCTGGCGGCGATGGCTGCCGGCGACTCGGGTGCCTCCACCCGACGGGACGCGGCCGCCACCATGGCGGACCTGCTGCGGATCGTCTCCGGCAATCCGCTGGCGGCGATGGTCTTCGACGGCGACCTGCCACCGGTCACGCTGGACGGCGACCTGGGCGCGGACATGGTGGTCGTCACCACCACCGGCCTGACGCTGCCGCCGCGCGAGGCCTTCGCCAATGTGGAGGTGCTGCGGCAGCAGCCCCTGGAAGCGCTGATCGGCCGCGCGGTGCTCTATCTGATCGCGGCGATCGCCCGCCAGGCCGCGTTCACCGACCCGGGCCGGTTCACGGCCGTGGCGATGGACGAGTGCTACTGGCTGACCAGTTCGGCCGAGGGCAGTGCGCTGGTTCACGAGATCCTCCACGACGGCCGCAAGCACGGAGCCGGCTGCATCCTGGGCGCCCACGACGTCGACGAGCTCGGCAAGGACGCCGGGCTGCTGGCCTACAAGGTCCTCGCCCGCACGTCCGACCACGCCCGGGCCCGCAAGGGTCTGGCGTTCCTCGGTCTGGACAGCGAGGCCCAGGACCTGGTCCGCCTGGTCACCACCGGCCTGTCCCCCGTCGGCCAGGCAGGCCGGGACGGCGAAATGCTGCTGCGCGACCCGCGCATGCAGGTGGGCCGCATCAAGGTCTACGTCCCGCCGGTGGGGCGCATCCAGCGGGCGATCTTCACCACGCCCGGCGGCCGTGCAGCAGGCACCCAGCCGGTGACCTTCACCAAGGACGCCCCCACGCAGCGCGAGCGTGACGCAGACACGGGAGCCGTCCATGCGCATGTCTGAAGGGCCCCGCCTGTCGACGGCCGTTGCCGCCGGCCTCACCGCTGTGGTGCTGCTGGTCCTGGCCGGACCCGCGCTAACACGCTTCGCGGCACGCGAGTACCTCAAGCCTGACGACGGCCCCAGCAGCACGCCCTGCGCCCTGAAGGTCGGCCCGGTCGGCGCCTACTGCTTCTCCACCACGACACCGCCCAGGAGCGCGCGATGACCCCCGCCAGCATGTCCCGGTTCCGGCTGGTGATGGGAGCCGCCACCGGGCTCCTGATGATCGCCTGCATGGTCGTGATCTGGGCCAACCCACAGCCGATGGTCGGCGCCCACACCCGCTCGGTCGCGGCCGAACCGATCTCCGTCACCTCCGCAACCGATCGCGACGACCCGTGCGACCTGGTCATCGGTCCGGCCCGCGCCATATGCCAGACCTCCAGCACCGACAGCGTCGGCCCTACCGCTGCCGTGGCCAACGCTGCCGGCGCGAGCAGCTCAGTACGCAACGGCGTGCTGCTGTGTTCCGCGATCGCGATCGCGGCCGCCCTCGGGCTGATCGAGACCGCGGGGCGGCGGTCCCGATGAGGCTGAGGGGGCGGTTCGATCGCGGCACGCTGCGCGCTGCCGGGTTCGTGGCCGTGCTCACTGTGGTGTTCCTCGTGACCAACACCGCAGTGGCAGCGGCCGCCGACAGCGGCGCGGACAGCGGCGGCGGGCTCCTCGCCCCACTGGACGTCACCACGTCCGAAGGCGTCCCGCTCAACGGGTACTCGCTCGAAGCGGACGGCGGGTCGGTCACCGACATCACCTCCCAGTTCCAGACCCTGGTCCTGGGCGGGCTGTTCACGCTGGTGCGGCTGCTGGTCGGGTTGAGCTGCTGGATGGTCCAGTTCACCTTCCGATTCCCCCTCATCCGCGCCCTGCTCGCCCCGGCCCAGAAAGCCTCCGAGGCCTACAACACCCACGTCGTCGGCGCGCTGGGCCTCAAGGCCCTGCTACTGGGGTGGGCGTTCATCTTCGGCGTGGTCCTTCTGGTGCGCGGCAAGGTCGGCAAGGGCCTGGGGGAGATCGTCCTCACGCTGCTGATCGCCGCGTTCGCCGCCTCCGCGTTCATCCGGCCCGACTACATCCTGGGCGCCGACGGGCCGCTGGATCAGACGCACCAGGCATCGCTGGAGGTCGCGCAGATCACCACCGCGTCGTACTTCGGGAAGAAGTACGACACCAGCGACCCATGCGATGTGATCCTCGGCCCGGCCCAGAGCACCTGCCAGAACTCCGATGCGGCGGCCAAGGCGGTCTCGCAGCCGATCCAGGACGCACTGACCAACGCCCTGGTCGTCAAGCCGTACATGCTGCTGGAGTACGGCCGGATCCTCAACCCGAAGTCCGCCGACGACAAGGCGGCCTACGCCGTTCATCTGGCCTGGGTGGCCGGCGCTTACAACAAGCGGTCCGACAGTGACGTCGACGACCTGTGCGACTCCATTCCGGGACCGGCCAAGGACGTTTGCAAGGACGACGCCGGGTCGGACAAGGGCAACTGCGGCTACCTGATCGGCTCGGCGAAGGACCTGTGCGAGAAGACCTCCACGGACCAGGGGTTCGGCGGTCTCACCAAAGACCTGAGCAAGGCGGGGGCCGTTGGCAAGGACGCCGCGGAGTACGCCAAGACCCCGTCGTGGGACCGGGTCGGCGGGGTGGTGCTGCTGCTGGTCGCGGTCGCCGTGGCGGCGCTGATGGTGTGCTCGATGGCGATGGTGCAGCTGGGCACCCAGGGCGCCGACATCGGTGCGGCTGCCGTCGGCGGTATCGCCTGGGTGTGGGGCATGCTGCCCGGTCCCTCCCGGATGGCGGTGTGGCGCTGGTTCGGGATCTTCATCGTGTCGGTGATGGTGGGCTTCGTCTCCTCTGCGGCGATCCCGATGTTCGCAATCGGCGTCGATACCTTGCTTACAGCCAACGGCCCCGACCTGATGGTCGAGCGGCTGCTGCTGCTGGATGGACTGGCGATCGGCTTCCTGGCCTTCCACCGCCGGCTGATGGCTGCCACCAGCCAGTTCGGATCCCGTCTGGCGCTGCGGATGCGCTACGCCAAGGTCGGCGGCACCCACCTGCCCGGCGACACCTCGGAGCTGGGCGCCGCGCTGGCGATGAACGGCCCCGGCGGGGGCGGGGGTGCGGGGGGCCTGCTGGGCGGCCCGTCCGGCGCCCATATGGCGCTGGGAGCCCGGCACCGGATCCTGGGCAACCTCGCCGCCATGGCCGACGGCACCGGCATGCCCGCAGACCCCGGCCGCCTACTCAGCGACGCGATGGCCGAAGGCCGTCGCGGCCTGGCCCCCGTCGGGCTCGGCCTGGCCGGAGCCCGCCTCGCCCTACGCGGCGCCCACGGTGCACTGATCGGCCCCAAGCCGGCGGAGGAAGACGAGTCCGTCAAGCTGCTGCGGAACATCGCCAAGGGCGTGAACGGCGAAGGCCCTCACGGCCACGGCGGGCCCGGCGGCCCCGGCCGGCCGAGCGGTCCGGGCGGTGGCGGCAAGTCGCCGACCGTCGATCCCTGGACCGGGGAGATCCTGCACGACCCCGAAACCGACCGGCCCCTGCTCGGCTCCCGGATCCACCAGAAGGCGTCGCGGCTGCGCGGCTACCGCATCGCCAGCCGGGCCGCCCGGATCGCTTACGGCGCGACATCCGGACTGCCGAGGAACATCGCGGCCGCCCGTGGAAAGGCATCGGAGTTCACCCAGGACGCGCGCACGCAACTGAGAGTCGTCACCAACCAGGTGCGCCAGGACGCTGAGGACTGGCAGCCCGTCAGGCGAGCCGCCATGGCGCCTGTCGACCGTGTGTCGCAGCACGCGGCCACCGCCTGGCAGGTCTACGACCCGGCCGGGGCGACGCGCCGGGTGGTCCGTGACACGGCCGCCGGTGCCGCGATGTACACCTCACCGTCGGCCACCTCCGATCCCGGCCCCCGGCCGGAGAGCTCCACGGAGCGGGTCGAGCCGGTCGAGGACGTCAACCGTCGGCGGGTCTTCGACGAGCTGATGCGGCTGCAGCGCCGCACCTGGGACACCCCGCCGTCCTGGGGCGGCGGTGATGACGAGTGAGGGGCTGGAGGAAACTCGGCTGCCTCGGCGTGCTGATCGTGCTGGTCGCGGTCGGGTGCGGCGGGTCGATGGCCACGGTGATGTCCGCCTCGGGCAGCACCGCCTCGGGCAGTGAGCTCACCGGCAGCGACGTGGGGATCCCCGACCGGATGTTCACCGCCTACCAGGCCGGGGCCGCGACCGTGACCGCGTACGTGCCTGCCTGCCAGGGCATGCGCTGGCAGGTCCTGGCCGGCGTCGCCCGCATCGAGTCCAACCACGCGGCCGGGCACGCCGTCACCGAGGACGGCGACATAACCCCGCGCATCATCGGGCCGCGCCTGGACGGCTCGGGCAGCGGCGGCAACACCACCGCCATCACCGACACCGACGACGGCCGGTGGGACGGTGACAAGACCTACGACCGGGCCGTCGGCCCGTTCCAGTTCCTTCCGGGGACGTTCCGCGCCCATGGCGCCGACGGCAACGGGGACGCCGTTGTCGACCCGCACAACGCCGACGACGCCGCACTGACCGCCGCGATCTACCTGTGCGGCAGCGGCCGCGACCTCACCGACCGGGCCCAGTTGAAGAAGGCCCTGTACGCCTACAACCACTCCGACGCCTACGTCGACGACGTGCTCGGGTGGATCGACCAGTACGACGCGGCGGCCGCCGACAGCGGCGCCGGCGATGTGACCGGGGACGTACAGACCGTCCTGACCGCGGCGCTCGCGCAGAAGGGGGTGCCGTACTCATGGGGCGGCGGCAACGCTGCCGGACCCTCAAGCGGCAAGTGCTGCTCGCCGGGCGGGCAGGACGGCCGCACGGTCGTCGGCTTCGACTGCTCGGGGCTGACCTTGTACGCGTTCGCGCAGGCCGGGGTGACGCTGCCACGCACCGCCGCCTCGCAGTCCGGGGTCGGCACCCGCATCCCCGCCTCGGCCGGCTACTCCGCTCTGCAGGTGGGCGACCTGGTCTTCTACGGCTACATCCCCGACAACGACAGCACGATCCATCACGTCGGGATTTACCTCGGCAACGGAAACATGATCAACGCCGCAAGGCCAGGCACCCGGGTGCGCGTGGACAAGGTCAGTTCCATGGCCGATTACGCGGGAGGGGCACGGGTCCTGTGACCTCCTCATCTCCTCCCCGGATTGCGGGGCGTGTCCTGGTCGCGGCCGCCGTCGCTCTGGCCGCCACCGGCTGCCTGCTGGTCGCAGCCGCCCTGTCGGGCAGCCCCGCCGCGCCGGCCAGATCGTCGACCGCGAGCTCGGGCCCGGCCTCGCCCGTCAGCAACAGCAGCACCAGGACCGGCACGGCCTCGCCAACCGGCGAGCCGACGCCCCGGACCCGCCCCACGGCCAGGACCACCGTGTCAGCGACCGCAGCGACGCCGTCGGCCACGGCGAGTGAACTGCCACCGCCGGGTTCTGGACCTGCCGCGGACCCGATCGTGCAACGCACCCTGGACCATGCGATCCCCGCCGATCTACCCACCGCAACCGCGAAGCGGCTCACCGCGCTGTGCCGGGCGGTGTGGACCGCCGAAGTCACCGGCGCCGGCCGGCAGCGCTGGCCGCGCTACTTCACCGCCGACGCCGCGGCTGACGCCCGCTACACGCGGGTGCGGATCCAGGCGGCGATCGCCCGCCGCGACGGCAGCGCAAGCCGGGCGGTGGTGCGCCTGGTGTGGGCCGGCACCGATCCGTCGGGCACCTACCTCGACGGCCGCACCGCGACCGTTCATTTCACCCGTGAAGGAGAGACATGGAACCCCGCCCGGTAACCGCATCCGCGCCCCAGCTGCTGTGGCACGCCGGCGTCAGCCTCGCCGAGATTGCCTGGGCCATGGCGACCTGGCTGTATGCCAACGCTTGGTGGCTGGGCCTGATCGGTGCCATGGCCTGGTGCGGCTGGGCGGTGCTGCAACGCCACTTGGCCACCAAGGCCCTGGAAAAGCGCACCTATGTCGAGCTGAGGCCGTCCCGGCAGTTCGAGCCCAGCAGTGAGGAGATCCTGCGGTTCGGCGCCCAGCTGATCCGGGCAGCCAGCGCGGGCCCGTGGTGGACCCCGAAGAACGCACGGTCGGTGCGGATCCGACTGCGGGCCGACGGCAGCAAACCCCTGATCTACCGGATCGAGGGCCCAGCCTCCGCCCAGCACCTGCTCCAGCAGACCCCCTACGCCCGGGTCCGCACCGAACCCGCCCGCCCCGTGCGGGACGAGCAACACAACCACACAGTGCGATCGGTGTTCGTCCTGCACGGAGCGGCCGGATCCCGACTACGGGACGTTCCCCTGGAACCGGACCCCTTGCAGCCGCTGATCGACGCCGTCGCCGACCTCCGTGCCGACCTAGGCGACCTCGCCGAACTCTGCCTCGACCTCTCCCCCGCCTCCACATGGCGACTCCGCGCACGGCGCAAGCAGGTCGTCGACGCTGCCCGCCAGCGAGCCCGCCACGAATCCAGGCAGGAGGCACAGTGGATGACCCAGGACGCCGCCACCATGGAAGACACCCTGTCCCGGCAGGTCACCCGACTGCTGGTCCCCAAGGAACAGCGGGGCGGTGAGGGGCGCAGGTTGCTGATGACGCCGCGGCCGACGCGAGTGGACCGGGACAAGGCACTGGGCAAGTTGGCCGAGGACACCGGCCTGGTGCGGGTGCAGTTGCTGGTGCGCTGCGCGTCCGACACCGCTGGCCGCGCCCAGCGGCGGCTGCGGCACATCGAGGCGGCGCTGGATGTGTACGCCGCACGCACCCGGTTGTCATCGTCCGGCTGGTCGTTCGGTCCGCTGCGGTTCGGGCCGGACCGGTGGCCGTGGCGGGACCGGTTCGACCAACGGTGGGCCAGCGGCCTGATCCGACCCGCACGCGACTCCTGGGCCCAAATCACCGAACTCGCCGGACTACTCAAACCACCGACCATGCACGCGAGGTTGCCGGTACTGGACGGCGACATCCCCACGTTCGAGCCGGGCAAGGATCTGCTCCCGCAAGGCTGGCACCGGGGCCCAGACGGCCACGAACGGCTGATCGCCACCCGTGAAGCAGACACCCTGTTCGAGGTGCAGGTCGGCAAGGCGGGGTGGGGCAAGACCATGCGGGCCCTGGTGCAGGCGGTGGCTGTCGCGCACAGTCGGGGCGGCCTGGCGTTCGTCGACCCGCACCGCGACTCCTGGGCCACTATCGCCCCGTACCTCGCGCACCCGGGCATCATGCGCCGGGCCTGGCTGATCGACCTGACCATCCGCGATCCACAAGACCACCTCGCGTGCTGGAACCCACTGGGCATGACCTCAGGCCAAGCCCCCCACGAGGTCGTGGCGGCGACGGTGGATGCGTTCGCAACCTCGCTGGGGTGGGGCGACACCAACACCCCGAGGGCAATCACCATCCTCACCAAGGCCGTCGAGGCGCTGGCGGCGGTCAACGCCCAGGCGGTCGCCGCCCGGGCGGAGGACTGCCAGGCCACCGTGTTCCAGATCCGCCCGCTGCTGACCGACCCCCTATTCCGCAAGCTGATCGTCGACCGACTCGACACCGAGCAGGCGCGTTGGTGGATCACATCCTTCCCGGAAATCCCCAAGGAAGCCCTGCCGACCGTCCTGAACCCCCTGGACCGGCTCGCCACCTCCCCCGTCATCAAAGCCTTCCTCGGCAACCCGACAGGGAACTACAACATCCGGCACGCCATGGACCGCTCAAAAATCGTGTGGATATGCCCGGCCGGCACCGGACCCACCGACCGGCTGCTCATCTCGCTGCTGGTACGCGACCTGCTCCGGGCCGGGCTGTCGCGCCGCGACATCACAGAGCGGGACCGGAAGCCGTTCCGGCTGTACCTGGATGAGCTGATCTCCCTGGACGGCGCCGCGTCATCGTCATTGGCGGAGATCACCGAACAACTACGCAAATTCGCCGTACGGATGCACGGCATGACGCAACTGCTGCACCGTCTCAGCGGCGACGTCCGCACCACGCTGCTCCAGAACGCCTCGTGCCTGTCCACCACCGCCGGCTCGGTGGAAGCCATCCGACACATCACCGACCAATGGGGCAACCAAATCAACCCCGCAGAAGCCGCCGAACTCGACCGCTACCACCACTGGGCCAGTTTCACCGTGGCCGGCAAACGCATCGGCCCCCTCCTCATCCGCGGCCCCGAACTCAACGAGGTCTTTAGCGATCTGGCCCGCCCCAGCAAGGTTCGCGCCCTGGCGCGGGCCGCCCACACCAACACCGGCGCCAAACCGCTCGCCGAACTCACCGCCGTCGCCTCCACCCACGAAGCCGCCGTCCGCACCTTCCTCACCCGCCACCACCCCGGCCCCGGCACCAAGTGCGGTCCCGGCCCGGGCACCCGGGACGGCCGGAGCAGGCCAAGCAACCCGAACCCAGCCACACCGGGAACCTCCTCCGATGACACCACCACCGAGGAGTTGTACGCATGACCACCGACTTCACCGACGCCACCCCTGCTCCGGGGACCTCCGCGGCGCCGGATGTCACGCCGGCACCGGGTGCGTGCACGCAGCCCGGCACCCAGGACACCGCCGCCCACCGCGCCTTGGCCCTGCTCGCCCAGCACCGCCTCGCCACCACCCCCCAACTCCACCAGCTCCTCTCCCCCACCGCGGCACGACAAGTCACCTCCGCCGTCCTCAACACGCTCCGCGAAAACGACCTCGCCGCCTACACCGTGCTACCCCGCACCAACCGCCTACGCGCCTGGTACCTCACCGGCCGGGGCGCCCGGATCGTGACCGGATGGCCTGAGCTACGCGGCCGCACCGTGCACACCCCCGGCAGCAACACCGAAGCCTCACTACGCGCCGCCCACACCCTGACCGTGCTCCGCGCTCATCTCGCGTTCCTGACCGACGCCCGTCGGCGCGCAGATGAGTACGGGCCCCTGGACTGGGTGCCCGAGATCGCCCACCGGCTGCCGGACACCGGCGGCGAGGACAAGCTGATCGCCGACGCCGTCCTGCACTACACCACCACCGCGCCCCACCGGCGGCAGTACCGGGCGTTCATCGAGGTCGACCGGGCCACCATGAGCTCGGAGCGCCTCGCCCGCAAACTCATCTCCTACGCCCGCTTCCACGACTACACGCCGCAGGCCGTGGGCCGGCGCGGGACCGTCGCCGACCAGACCGCGATGCTCGCCTGGCAACGCTTCTACCCCCGCTTCCCCAGGGTGCTGTTCATTGTGACGGGAGCCTCCGAGGTCAGCCTGCACCGACGAATCGAAGACCTACGAGCCATGACCGTCGGACATCCCCTGGTCGCCCAGCTCGCCGGACAGGTCCCCCTTGGCGCAGCCATCCTGGAAAACCTCGAACGCCACGGGCCCTCAGCAGCCGTATGGACGCCACTGGCCGGACCCACCGACCGCCGCTCGTGGATGGACCTTTAAGCGTTGGCAGCGCCGTCTGGCGCGAGTCACCGCCCAATGAAGCCCAGACCACCCCAGACATGTGCAACAGCCGCGACCAACAGGCGATTTCACGCCATACCCGCGCCAAGGTTTGCTCTCTCATCCAGCCGTCGCCACTAAGATCCACGCATGACCGCAGAGAAACTAGGCAAAATCCTCAGCTCGGTAGCAAAGAGGATGCGCGCCGACTTTGAGCAGTCGCAGAACTTCAATCACAACGGCGAAGCCGGGACGTCGCGTGAGGTGATTATTCAGGAATTTCTTTCCGAGTATCTGCCAGCACACGTAGAGGCGGTGCACAATGCGGAAATTATCGCAGCGAATGGCGATGTGTCACCGCAATGTGACATCGTGCTCATCGATCGCGGGACGCCGCCGTTCACTAGCCTCAATGGGTTTCGGATCATCCCCAACGAATGCGTGTACGGCATGGTCGAGGTGAAGACGAAGCTGGACGGGACTCAGCTCACGGACGCCTGCAATAAGATCAGCCGTCTGCGAGGGATCCCGAAGACGTCATACCGACCGATCCCTGGAATGATTCCGCGCTCAACTAAAGCGTACGGCAAGACTCACGATCATTTCCCAACATCGGGCATGATCGTCGCGTTCGACAGCCTAAAACTGGAGACCATCGGCAATCATCTCGTGGAATGGTGCCGGACTCGTAACCCCATCGAGTGGCCGGACAGTATTTGGGTTGCAGGGAAAGGGCATTTACAATGGGGCGATCCGCGGAATGGTTCACTCTTCAGATCGCCGGTAGCAGGCGCATCACTCATTCAGATCGACGCCGTACCCGAGCAAGACATCCTTCTCTCGCTGGCACTTCACCTCAACATCCATTTTTCTGATGCATGGATGAATCCACTAGATCTCCTCCCCTATTCGGGCGCCACACCATTGGGGCACCTCTCGAGACAGTGGACAATCTAGCGATTGTTTTGCAGTCATTCTCTGCCGCCACTCAGGCGGTGGCGACAGAGAATGACGGGTTATTAGTCGACCGCAGGAATCGCATCCCCAACGAAGCGCCCGTCGTCTGCTCGGTACACGACCCCGACGTCATACCGATCGAGCAGGGTGTACATGTCGGGAGCGGGAGCGGCCGGCAACAGGATGACACGCTGAGGCTCCCCTTCGTGCCCTGGCGCCTTGACGTATCGGCTGTAGTCCAGGATCTGCCCGAGAGCCATCCGCACGTCCTCCCGGGAGTTCGAGCCCTTCGCCTCGTAGAGCACGTGGTCCGTTGCGTCGTATAGGTCGGTACGGAGCGTTGAGGTCAGGCCCTTTACCTTGATCTGGAAGGCGCCGGTCTGGTGCCCGGCAGAGTCCAGGTAAGCCTTGTATGCCTGTGTCAATTCCGCCTCATGGCGGACAGCGATGGTGGCGGCAGTGGCAGCCCGGAGACTCAACTTGGTGCTGAATGCCTCGGGGACCACAAACGTACCGCTGGTCTCCGCGTTCGGGGCCGACTTGCGCGAGGAACTCGTTTTACGTACGCGCTGCTTCGGGAGCAGCAACCCACCGCTTGTTGCCGGGTCTGATTGGAACATCGCCGCGGTGACAACCTGAAACGGCACGAACTCAGCCGTGGTCTCCTCAGCGGCAGGAATCACGTCCTGCGTGGCGTGCTGCACAGCACCCTCGGGACGCAGACGGAAGACGATGACATTGCGCTCGTTGCCGTCCTCACCATGAACCCTGCGCCACACATACGGCTGCATGCCGTCCAGCGTGAACATTCCGAGGTATCGGTGCGTCTTCGTATCGCTCCCAGGGAGCTTGCCCACTCGCGTGAACACGCGAAGCGCTCGGTCTTGCTCCGCGTGCCGAAGGATCGCCCTGTTCCCTGAGCCGGCGACGCCATCGAAGGTCTGGTCACCGGACTTGCCGGCGCCCGTGTACTCGAAGACGGGACCCAACTCGTCTTCTTCAGCCAACCATCCGTCGTAGTACCCAGCCTGCTCGCCCAGGTCAGGGTCCGAGTAAAGGTTCACGCTGTGCATGTCCTCAGAGGGGCAGATGCCTCCCTGCGGGCTCCCCCCGAACACTGCACGGATCCCAGCGCGTGTACGGATATCGCCGGGGTTGATCCCCTCAACGCTAGCCTCCGCGTTTCGGTTGGGGTCGGCTGAGCTGCGTTGATGCCCTTGGCGCGGTTCCTGGGCGGGTGGGCATGGCGGGGGCCCGGCGGGTGGTCGG
>Ga0307517_10007186_pt1 | contig 16311 bp, 17 predicted proteins | sample 23_EM_MG_FD_194515 | JGI IMG/M metagenome (GOLD analysis project Ga0307517, IMG submission 194515) | Populus trichocarpa ectomycorrhiza microbial communities from riparian zone in the Pacific Northwest, United States - 23_EM | ecosystem: Host-associated > Plants > Roots > Unclassified | place... | reverse complement strand
ACGCAGTCGCCCCTGCTTACCCTCTTTCTCCCACCCAACACAACCCCGAACTCACCTCAGAGGTCCCCAACCGAAGCACGGACGTCTCCTCCAAACCACCCCCGGATACCTCCCACACGGGCCGGTGGGGATGGACCCGAAGATACCCAGTCCCAATCACCTTCCTCATCGTTATCCTCATCGTCCTCTTGCTGATCATGACCATGCTGCTGATGCTGAATTCAGACGTGCAGCACCTGTACGGCCAGTTGCCGTACAACGTTACCGGGGTGAGGCTTCCGTTTTCCTATTTCAATATTCACGAATGAGTTTTTCGCGTTCCAGGCCGCAGTTTTAGGCCACAATTATCTCTTGGACTTGGATAAACTAACACTCTCAATTCAATGGGAAGTCATTGGATGTGGAGCGCACAAGTTGTCGACATATCAGCGGTCCAAACATATCGGGACTTCCGAAACGTGTGGACCGTTCGACAGGCCGATTGATGTGTATCTGAACGAGTGAGTTCTGGGTTCAGTTGTATGACCGCGTTCCAGCTCGGAGATGTTTACTGGTTGTCCTCCGATAACGCGAGTAAACCTGTGTTTTCATTCAATCCAGATCACCTTCCGGTTAGCTCAACCCGGGGAGCATTATAGTAGGTCAACTGGCCTCACAAACCACCCCCACACCGAACCCTGACTAGCTCCTTCCGACCAATAGCATGCAAAGTATTATGACCTTTGAGATGGAGCACCAACTGGGCATCTATCCCGCAAGCATCTACTCCCCAGCTACTAAAACACGACATCCATTCAACCAGCAATTAGCAGCTCCATTCGATACATACACCTTAGATGCCCTCGTATTCGTCATCGACAGGGCCACGAACCAATCGATCCCTGTAGTCAAATTCGCGGCCGCCGACCCATTGAACCACTTCATCACGCACTTCACCGATATGCCTACGACTAGCAAGTTCGCCTATGACACTGGAGAAGATGTTGTCACAAATGACGTCGAGTCTCGTGCTTTAGAGCTAGATATTAAGCGTTCCAGGCGTTCGAGAGTATGTGTTTGTGGATTGTGAACTGGGCATTGACTGCGGGGACTGTGTATATCACACTTGTGGTTCTCGCCAGCTCTGAAAAGATGAGGGATGGAGTGCTAGCTCTTCCTATTACTATGATTTTGACTATCCCCACCATTCGAGGACTCTATGTTGGGGCACCGCCGTTTGGTATCTTGTTGGGTATCCCTCAGGGTTGTTCTCCTCATGTCCACGATCCTGACCTTTGTTATCTGGTAGACGTGGTTGGATTTCCCTTGCAAATAATCCTCATAACTCTGTGCTCTTTAGCATTGCTGTACCTCGTTATAAAACCACCCCCATCGAAGGATCCCAAGTAGGGGCGGGAAATGTACTCTAAACGTCCGAACATAGTTTTACAGTTTAGCTCACCGTTTGTGGAACTCCTTGACGGTTTAAATATATCTTTGGGTGGTCTGGTACAGAACGTATGGAGAGTTACGGGAAGCACCCTCGAAGTGCATGCATCCAAGGCATATCCCGTCTTCATATGTATGAGACTGCTAACCACGGACCGCTTCACCGGGAAAGCCTTCAATCTGGCTGGGGTTCATGGGGTCCTCTATTCATTGGGGAAGAAAATCGACCGGATTCCATCGACAAGCTGTAGGGTTTAGGGTTGGTATGGAACGGGCCCATCGACTAAGGGCTGGGAATATCCGCTCCAAAGTCCACGGTGCTGCTAGAATAGGTAACGTGGGGGAGGCAGCTCTCCCAGTATCTGGCTGGACTATCTATTCGCCCTCAACCCATTGGCCAACTTCACGGAGACGGTATTTTCGGACAGAACATCCGTAACCCTGTGATTTTCGTTGCGGAATAACATTTTCCATGAACCTCACGGAACACTACACAGCGAGTGACTCAAGTCAACGGGTTGCCCTCCGAAGTGCAGAAGGAACAATGTGTATTACTAAATACTACCCCAATACGATAGATATACGTCTAAGATAATAAATTGCGTATTCTAGATCACCACCTTCATCTTCCCCTTCATCTTCGACCAGTCAGAACTAGCTCTGCACATGGTTCTGAATACGCCGCCTTGATTCTTCAACAAGGCAGCAGGTGTATCGAACTCTATGACTTTTCCTTCCCCCATGACCAATACCCGATCATAGTCGAGCACAGTGTTGAGCCGGTGTGCGATAGTTAGAACAATTGTCCCCTGAAGTTCCTCGCGGATCGTTCGCTGGATCTAGAGTAGCGGACCATCAGTCTTGCACATGTAGGTGCTGCAACTATCGCTCGCATACCTCTTCATCGAGCGCGACATCAATCTGCGAGGTCGCTTCGTCCATGATGATAACGCTGGTCCGTCTGAGAATAGCCCTGGCCAAAGCCATCAATTGCTTTTCCCCAGCACTCAACGAACTCCCCCTGTCGATGGGCATATCCAAGATATTGGAAGCGGCTCTGTGTCTTCGCTCGAGGAGGGCAGTGAGGTGGCACCTCCGTAAGACATCCAGGCACTCGACGTTGGAGTACTGTTCGAAGGGATCCAGGTTGCTCCTGACAGTTCCGGAGAACAGAGCCACATCCTGGCTGATCATGGTCTATTGGACGAATGTGAGCCGGAGAAGTGTTGGGAGATCAGCGTTACAGCTCACAATTCTGCTCCGCAGATCCTCCAACCCGATAGTCGAGATGTCGATTCCGTCGATCCTAAATGACCTTTATTAGTTTAGCACCTATGTCTAGGGGGTGCGGATGCATACAGTATCTTTCCTTCCGTCGCTTCAACCATTCGCAGAAGCGACAACGCAAGCGTCGATTTCCCTGGAAAGGAAGTGGAGTCAAGATAGTTGGTCTGCAATATTACGAAGGCAACAAACCAGATCCTGTGCGTCCCACCTGGAGATTTTACGTTAGAACCAGCAGGAAAATAGACGTGATGAGAACTTGCCACTCCAATTTTTTCCCTCGGTCGGACAGTAAAGCTGACGCGGTTCAACGCGGGTGGCAGGTTCTCCGAATACTTCACGAGAAGGTTCTCGACACGGACTTGCCCTTCGGTCGAAGGCCAATACGCAGGTGGCCGCCGTTCCGTAATGAGGGGTCCCTCTTGTGGAACCTCGAGGTACTCAACGATGCGCTCGACGGAATTGAAATCCAGTTCAACCTGAGCGAGTACTCGGACTAGTTGACGGGAGGCTTCCGCGAAGACCGCGGACTGAACGATCACGATGGCGGCGAGACCGTTTGAGACATTTGCCAACAGAGCGAAGATTGTAGCGAAGAATACCACGATAGATCCAAGACCTTGGAAGGACTGGGTCAAGCAAGGTAAATAATAGTGACGAAGAAACGTACAGTCGTATCTCCACCTCAACCAACCTGAACAAAGCCACTGATAACCATGGTCAGCCTTACACCAAGACCTTCAGATTTTTGGGGCATACATAGACATGATCAAAGCTCTGGAATTTGTCAACCTTCTCATAAAACGATTCCTGGTATCTTTCCTCCATCGCGAATGCCCGAATGTGCGGCAATCCGTTGAGTAATTCGTCGAACCCTGAGAAGGCGGGAGATAAGGATATCGATTCAAGTCTCCTGAGGTCTCTCGAAGCTCGGATATAAGGCAGTGCGATTCTGATATAAAACCAGGCGAGGATCACGGCCACTGGTGCGAAGTTTGGCACAACCCAGATAATGACGAAGGACGAGATGAAGAAGTTGAGCATTCCACCAATCGCCCCCCGCGCAGAGTTTTGGAGTGCTCCGTCAACAGTTTTGATATCTAAATCTCCCTGTCAGTTTGTAAAGGGCAGAAGCGGCATGGACCAGACCTGCTGTGAATCGGTTGAGAATTCTTCCGATCGGTGTGACATCCAAAAACCTCGACGGAGCTCTCACGAGTCGTTTAAGCATCTTTAGGAATAGCGACCTCGATGCTTGTATACTAGCGTAGTATCCAAGAGCAGTGTATGCGAATAACGAGACGGCGCCGGTGGAGCAGATGACCGAGAATGTGATGACCCAAGGACGAATACTGACTTCGGGTGGGGGGAAGTTCTTCCATGGCACCTCGAACTTCGGGAACGTAACCACCGCGGTGGCAGAGGCATACGCCCCTAAGACGGCCTGCCGAGTATCCTGCAGTCCAGGCCACAATCGGTCCTCGTCAGGACTATATGCTCCACTCCAGGCAGCGACGAACACCTAAGCGGACAAATTAGCGTCGAACACAGCTGGAACCAACACCACAAACCTGGTTTGCGACGGTAACGAGGCGTATGAATATCATCAAGAAAACCGTCACCATCCACGTCCACGAACCCGCTGCACGAATATACGTCCAATACGTCCTATACGAGACTCTGCCCTCCGCCCTCTTCTCCGCTTCAACCAGCTTGCCCTTCTTCCTGCCCTGCGTTTGATCGGGGACAGGAGAGGTGACCTCACGCTCGGGTGGGGTGCCTGCAAGCCCATCAGGCTCGTTGTCCGGGGCGGATTTTGATGAACCCGTGGGAAATTCGTGGGCGGGTTGGTAAGCCTCGGGCACCAAATCTTCCCGTTCGATGACCTCTTTCAAGTACCCACTCTTTCGTAATTCCTCTATCGATCCACATCGTCTCACGCTACCCTGAAGAAGTTCAACCAGGAAAGAAGAGTTGGGAAGGCATAAGCTGATATGGTGGGTAACCAAGATGGTGGTGCGGCCGTTGCAGAGCGGACCAGAGAGCGCAGCAACAAGTTGCTGGGCTGTATGCATGTCAACAGCTGCGAGTGGGTCATCCAAGAGAATACACTAAAGGACCTCAGCTATACACCACCCAAGCACAGAATGAAATCCGACTTACCGATGCGCGCGAATACAATGCTCTTGCAAGTGCGATCCTCGCCCTTTGCCCTCCGGAAAGAGTGATACCCTTCTCCCCGATTTCTAGGTTCCGACCGGTTAGCGATAGATTTTACGCTTCGCACCCTCTAGATGCTCACCCGTGAGATCCCCAGCTTCGAAGATCGCGAGGTCCCTTTTCAAGGCGCATGCTTCCAAAACGGCGTCGTACCGCACTTCATCGAACCCGCCATCGGAGGGGCCGGAGCGGGAACCGAAGGTGATGTTATCCCGGATCGTGGCATGCTCAAGCCCTAACGGTCAATCAGTCTCTCCAATGTTGGGACGTTACGATTGACCAACATGGTATTTGAGCGCAATATGCGACCTTTCCACCGCTCTTGTCCAGTAACACTTTGCCGTCCACGCATGCCATTTCTAAAAAGGCACACCTCTTGGAAAAGCACAACAGCCAGAAGTCTTCCAGAAAACTCACCTCCAAGAAGTGAAAGTAACAAGGCGGTTTTTCCGGAACCGGTGGCACCACTAACAAGGCTCAACTTCCCCACTGGGAAGCTGAGGTTCAGTGGACCAAGTTTGAAAGGTGTATGCTGACGTCCTCTTTGAGTCACGTTCCAGGTGAAGATTCCCTTCTCGAACCCGAACCTCGTTTCATCTTTCCCTGGTCCTGGATTTCCGCGCCCAAGTTGCGAAGGTCGCAACGGCATCGGAGGTAGAGGCTTCCCTTCGGTGGCTTTCCTCTTCAGCGACGAAGCCCAATCAGGAACCTCATCTTCCTTGAGGAAAGCCTCAATCCTCTGCATCGATACGTAGGCTAGGTTTTATCCCCGATCAGTCTCCTGGATTCATCAGGGAGGACCGAATAAAAAAGCGCATACCGTGTAAAAGTGCGAATACCTGTCCTGGGAGCGCAGTCATCGGTTCCTGCAAATAAGAAAAGAGTGCTATCGAGGTAAACGCCTTGGAAACGGATAATTTTTCCCCCGCCAGCAGAGTGTAGCAAAGGAAGGTCGATAGCGCCGTAGCGGAAGGTAACCAAGTCCTTCCACTAGTCAGACTACCACACCTTACATCGGGAGAAAAGGACCGACCAGATGAAACCTGTGAAAGTTGCAACGACATTCTCTCGCACTTTCCACTTGAGTTCGTCTTCTCGTGCGTCCGTGACTTTGGACTCCCAGAAACTTTCTGTGACTCCAGTCAGCATATTCGTGGAGGAGGGATAATGGTAGGTTGAACCTACCCCATCCATAGCACTTCAACAGCCGGAGGTTCTGGAAAAGCTCATTAACGATATTCATCCTCTTGTCTTTGGCTTTCCATGAGGCACGAGTGATCTAAATACAACGGGGCCACAGCGTCAGAATACAGAAGTAGGGATGGCGGATTGCAGCTCACCGAGATATTGTACATCGCCAACGGGTAGTTCAAGATGTAGACGACGAGTACGACCACGACAGCGGCCAGGGAACTCCAGCCCAAGATACTATAAAGGGCAAGTTTCAGAAAGAAGAATCAACTACCCTTGGAGTTTTGAGACCCAACCTATAAAGAAATACGACCGCAATTGCTAACCGCACTGGGGCCGCGAATATTCCTGAGAACTCCCAAAACCGTTGAGCGACAGCATACGCGTCACCCCTAGGAAAGTTGAGAACTTGCATGAAAGGGAAAAACCTGACTTCACTCACTGCATGAGGTTGACAACCTTTCCCAGGTCGGCACTCGTTTCTTCCTTTCCCTCGTTTGCGGAAGTGGCGTGCGTTCCAGAAATATCACGTCGCTTCAGTGCCTTATGGTGTAGCGAACAGAAGAGTTGACCGCGAGTGCGCTCATAACATCTTCGAGTATGCCATGTCTGGAACATGTCCTTCTGTGCGAAGGACAGGTTGGCAAGGAAAGTGATGAGGGCATAGAAGTATGCGGTTTCCTTGGTACTTGAAGAAGGATCTTCGATTGCAACGAGGATACGTTGAAGGGCAAATGGAGGTACGAAGCCTGAAGGGAATCAGGAGGTGGTTATTGCAATACAAAGGAAACTACATACCTATTACCGCGCTCCAAAGTTCCAGAGTGAAGTCCAATCTGTAGAGGTGTGACAGTCAGCGTCTTAAGAGGAGGTTTCAAGTACAGTACATTAGGTCCAGAGAGTTGGATACAATAAGAAAGCGTAAGAGTGAGTGTGTTGGATGTCTAAGTGACGTGAGTTCAGTGAGATGTTTTGCGATGCCGAAACGTACAGTTCAAAATACTCCAAGCACTTGTGGAAGGTATTCTTGTGCTGAAAAAAAGGCGACAGGGCCCAAACATCTTCTTCATCCAATGTATGGTCCCCTGCTGATTGGAAGATAGGTTCGACGTATGAAAAACGCATCCATTGCCAGAGACTGGCTGCGTCTTCGGGATTGGTTTTTTCATTTGAGGACGGCTGCACACATTTATTCGGATTAGCAAAAAGTGCATGGTCCTTGGAAGGGGTTCCTCACTTCACCGACTCGCGCGACGTTGACAGCAGGGAGAACCGGCTGTAGTGGTAAAGTTCCTAGAAGACAGAACAATGAGAACGGAATAGCCGCCCAGAACACACTGAGTAGTGTGTATCCAATCCGCTCTGGTGTTCCGGAGACAGAAAGGTACAGGTCTCCAAGTGCTGTGATAACAGCCTCAAGGCAAAATAGGAGTAGGAGATATGGGGGAGAGGAAGGGGAACGCGCTCCAAGTCCGATCGCAATACCGCACTATGATCGGCAATCAATTAGGAAGCGGGCATACGTGGATTACACGATGTATGCGCACCCAAAGTACGGCAGAAACCCCAGAACGTGTCAGCCACAGGAAATCGGGCACTAGGAGCGTGTAGAAGAATATGGCAACCCAGGACAGCGCTTCCGCAGCAGGCAACGCGACAAAAGTGCACCGCTTCCAAACCGGTGGTTGGACGGTTTTTCCGATGGGGTCAAGGAGGTCTTCCAAGACGAGAAAATTCGTGAGCGGGATGCTAACCCAATGGAAGAGTCTCCTCAGAGGTTTCAGGCGACATGCCAGATCAAGTAAGACGAGATACGCAATAATCGCGCCCGGGGTTATAGTACCCAGCCACCATACCACTGTTGACGTTGATATCAATTCTCCCTGGGGCTTTTTGTGACCATGGCAAGTGACGAGGTCAGCGGAAATCGGAACCTTCACGGGACCGAGTGGGTTGACGAACCCAGTAGAACGTGCTCGAAAACTCCATTGACATTCGACGGGTTTAGGCAACTACGCCCGCTAATCCGACGGAAGTACACGGTATCCGATTGTACTTGCACGCTAAGCTATCGCAACGAGTTTAAACCTAGAGAAAGGGGAGAAACTAGTATTAGTGGCCGAAAACACGCGGCATGCGAGGGTATGTGAAGGCGATTCAGAAACAATTTTGCGGTTTGGATCTCATTTATGACATCGTATAATAGGGAACAACGTTGTGCATCCTCAAAGAAACAAAAGAATAGGTCGAACACTCGCCTTTGGCTATGTCGAGTTGGGGGTAGAGAGGGAAGGGGATGGCTGTGCACGTGACGTGGGGTGGCGGAACAGGGCTGGCCATAATCGGATGGGCCTGTGGAACCGCACACCGACACTTGCTTTCGCACCCTCACCACTCACAACTACAAGCGGACATGCCACCCAACAGAGAACCTATGTGGTACTGCCACGAAGTCAGTCCCTCCCCTGATTCCGTTCCCGTCATAGTGCTCATCCTGAGGTCTCTCAGTGCGGGACTGAAATGCGTCCACTCATGGTACGCCTGCTGCGTAGACGACCTGACCCGACCGCCTCCTGACAACCACTCGGATATTTAGGTCCCAGATCCCCACTGTGCATCATGTAACGGGACGTTCGTCGAGATGGCAAGCCACACTCCTGCTTACGAATACGACAGGAAACTGATCACATCCGTTGTGGACCTCACAGATAGAAAGCCCGCAAGACGATCCGAGAGCTTTCCATAACATGAGGGCGGGTGACGATGGGGACTTTGACGACTTTGCAGGTAGGTATCTGCCACCCTTGCGCTTGACTACGGCATATAAATAAGGGTCATTCTTAGCCCTGAGAGATATATTCCCCGGCCCAAGACCCGGCGGTGACAACGCTTTCGCTTGGTCCATGAACCGCTCCTCGTCCCCGGGAGGGAACACCCGTACCTTTATTCTCGGCAGGCCGGGGCAGACAGATGTTGGGCAAGATAGGGTGATGCCACTGACAGAGTATGCCACCGCCACAACTCTAATTGCGAATTGATCTGATCAGGGGGCAGGTTCCTCACTGGACATGCTGGAGATGGCCCGGCGCCTGGTGGGATCCCACCTCAACACCTAATGATCAACCAAATCCTCGGCGTGCTTGCTCAGCGGTACACAGATCAACGAGGAGCAGGAACGCCAAACCCATTCGCTGATATTCTCGGAACGCATGAACTCCGAGGAGGTCCAGAGGCCGGTAGATGGGGTGACTATGCGCTCAACCGACAAGGTGAGTAGCATTCAGTGACGGACCTAGAGCTGCGATCCAATGCTCTCGGTAGCTCTGGACCAAATTATGACTGCGTTGATGGAAAATTCGAGCGCTCATCGGCCGGTACCGGCCACGGACGAGATACTCAACAAGCTGGATCGCGAAGTGCTCGAAGAAGGCTGTACGTTACCTCTCTGCTTTTCGGACCCAAACTTGTGCTCAACTCGTTCCTAGCCCCCCTTCTTGAGAAGGATTGTGCTGTCTGCAAGGATCAATTCTCCTTGCAGACGGAAGACCCAGATGAACATATCGTCATCACCCTGCCGTGTAAACACCCTTTTCATTCCCCTTGCATCGTCCCATGGTTGAAGCAAAATGGCACGTGTCCCTCGTGCCGGTACCAACTCGTCCCCCAGCCTGGTTCTACGCCGAACCCAAATCAGACCTCTAGGACCGGACCTGGACCATCGACCGCTAGCCCACCTCAACCCACTGCATCCACGAATCCCCTCGCCCAACAAAGAACCGATACTTCTTCCTCCCGGTCGCCGGCACCGTCTCGTGATCGCGATCGCGGTGGGTCTCCAGAGAGGAGCGATAGTGGAGGTGGCTTTCTCGGTATGGTTGGGAATCTGTTGCATTCATTGGCTGGTGGGCACCCAAGCCATGGTCCAGTGTCTTCTGGTTCTGGCTCTGGTCCTGGCTCTTTACCCGGAAGCTGGGAATCCAGCCCTGGCCCTCGTCCCGAATCTGGAAATAGGACGTCTCATTCCAGGAGCCAATCCACTCAACCCAACCATGGGACGTACCCGGGCTCTGGACCAGCGCGCTCTTCACCGTCACATTACGATCGGCTACACATAGGTGCCGCGTTCGGTTCAAGTTTTAATACGAGCCCGAACAATCGGGACCGGAGCGGAGATTCTACTCCTGACTGGGCCTCTCACACCCTCGGACGCCGTCAGCGAGGCGGTTATGATCGCGAGAGGGACAGAAACAGAGATAGAAACGGTCAGAGGAGGAACGCCCACCCCTGGGAGAATCCAGAACTCGACTAATTACCACCAACCCGGACCTAACGTTACTTCCACTTGGCTGTTCTTCGGACCCACACATTCTCCTACCTTCTTGTGTATTTCCGCCGTTCGTTTTCTCACGTTTATCTGTTGGTAATAACGAGAAGAAAGCATAGACTACGATTTCCTGTTTCGAATGTACTGGTACCCTGCTCTTCACCTCGCCCGATAGTTTTCTTATGTGTCCTATTCGTATCTCATAATCTCGTCAAAATCATGATATTATGCAGGGTTGTGTCGTTTCAACTCGGGACATCGGTGCCAATCCTACACTCGTTCATTAACAAAGAGACCTGCGGCACCCATGCCTTGACGCAATGTAAGTCAGGGTGTTCTACAGAACGCTGGAGGAGTGAAGACCTACCGCTCCCGATACACATACTAGTGACCAACACTTGGCCGCCCGTCCTCTGGAGCTCCGAGAGCCCTGTCACAACCTGCCTCACTCCGGCTGTGAAATGTGTCAGAGTTCGTGGAACCTGGCAGACGATGGAAGAAGACTTACTCATCCCGAGTGGGTGGGTTAGCGCAATGGAACCACCGCTAGTGTGTATTGAGCACAGGTAACCGGGGCAATTGGGCAGCAACTCTTACTTGGGATTGATCTTCTCGATCGGGACACCCAACTGTTCCACGCAATATGCGAACTGACTCGCAAAGGCCTCGTTAATTTCCCACAAATCCACATCCTCCTTCTTCAACCCGGTGCTTTCCAACAACTTCGGAATGGCCACAACAGGTGCAATCCCCATCACCCTTGGTTCAACACCGACAATCGAACTCCACACCCACTTACCCAATACCTCCCACCCCTCCTTTTGGGCTCTGGAACGCGTTGTGAGGATACAAAGGGCCGCGCCATCGCCCACCCCGCTAGCGTTTCCGGCTGTAGTTGTTGCCTCGCCGAGATTCTCACCAGGACCCCACTGAGGGAAGACCGGCTTTAGGGCAGAGAGCGACGAAACCGTCACACCGGGCCGAACAGTATCGTCGACGGAGATAACTCCACCATCTATTTCAATAGGAATGATCTCCGATGCGAATTTACCGGCTTTAATGGCCTGGAAACTCCACCGGAGTTTATGGTTTAGGGAACGTTGGAGGACATGATGTAACGATGTCAGGCACCTTTTCAGCACGGGAATGAGAGGTATATGCATAGTGATCTTGTTTTTCTCGTGAAATGTTGTAGGTTTGGGCTACCATCTCAGAGGTCCAACCCATCGGCTAGTGCCTCCACTGTAAATGCATCCAGCGCGCAGTGATGAGATCTCGCCCACCTGAATACAATCATGAGACCGGTGGTTCTCGTCCACAATATCTGTGATCTCCGGTGTTGGCCGAGGGCTAGAAATTCCACCGTCAAAATATTTGGCCATATTTAAGTAACGGTGACCTCACTTCATGGACATGCTCTCCACCCCAACAGCGACTCCGACTTCAGCCTCTCCGCTCTGAATGGAATGCGCGACGTTGCGAATGGCCATCAGTCCCGATGAACATAACCGGTTGACGGTCGAGATGGGGACTTCGTGTGGAATTCCGGCTGCAATAGCTGCGGCACGAGAGATGTAGAGCGGCGATGGGGGGTGACAAGTTCCTAAGGAGGATTAAGTACCCAAACGTCGAATACCAGATAGACGTGGGTCCCACCCACACAAATGTCATCAACCTTTGAGGGGTCCAGACGAGTTCTCTCGAGAGTTGCCTGTAGCTCAAATGAAATCGACGATCAAACAATACAAACGAAATGACCTCACCCTGAACAGAGAGTGGAGGAGTTTGTCAACGGGGACATTGTTGAGCTGACCCTTCTTCACCCGACTCATAGCAGTACGTTTGGCGAAGGTTATGACAACATCCTCTGGCCGTTTCTCCAGGATCTCGGGCAAGCCTCTTGGCGGAGTACGAGCAGTGGTGGCATAACCTGCGCCGAAGGATGGCCGGGACAAACGAGGGAAAGCGGAACGCTTCAGATGGCTGGAGAGCATCGTAGTCTTAGAACAAGAGAAGGGTCGTTTGGAGATCCGTGCCGGTTATTTATATAATGTTTGCTGGTTGGGTGGGGTAGGATGATCATGATGCCCGCAAACCGAGCAGTCACGGGAGTAAATATTATGAGTTCTACGGTAGTCTACCCGGAAAACGAGATGCGCGTGATTTTTGGGACGTCTATGACGAACTCGAGGGTTGCTGTCCTTCTGCCCTAGCCTGAGCTTTCCACCCGCGACTCAAGGTTGAGTAACAATTTGGACAGAGATTGTGCGCGAGTTTTGGTGACCCGCATGCCGAACAATGTACAATATCTACCATACAAGGTCAGCAAATTGTGGCAGAAAAATTGACTAGGGACACGCACTGCGCTTGTCCTTGAGACCCTTGTTTGCACTACGCATCGCTTTTCGTGAATGTGATGTCTTCTTCTTTGGCACGGCGAGTAAGAATGGTGGGAACAACTCGAGCAACGAGTCGAGCGGTGACGCAGCCCATCTAAACGATGTCCATGTTGATGCTTGGGGGAAGAAAGACGCGAGATTTGGGAGGAAAGCGCGTGCGGAGAGTGCGACGGTCGTGGCCATTGCGGGGCTGGTGTGAGCGTGTGAACAGAGGCCTCGATTTCCGTTCCGGTCCGCCTCAACCTCGCACTCCACCGTTTTCTCCAATACCGAGGATCCCAACGCCGACGCTGTTAACCGACAATGACAATGTTCAGGCTTACGCGTCCGCTCTTCCAAGCCATTAGGTCCTCCACTGGCCTCACTGGCCTCGCTGTCCACCCCAACCCACTTCCAGAGCTGACTAAAGCATACGAATCAACTCTTAATCTCCTCTCCACCATCCCAGAAACCTCTATTTACCGTCAGGGAGTCGAAGCCTTGACGAGGAACAAACTGAAGATTGTTCGAGAGGCTAACGGAGACGTTGCGGCCGTAGAGAAGAAATTGGATGAAGGTCTGATAGAACAGGCGGTGGATGTGGCGAAAGACGAACTTAGCTTGGTTTCAAAGATGATTGAGTGGAAAGCGTGAGTGTTCCTGCCTATGTATCTCACTTGTAACGGTACTGACAAGGTTCCAGCTGGGAATCATTGGAAGAGAAACCTGCGCCAGGTCAGTGGGAGTACTTCGGCAAGACTGCATCTGGAACCTCGTCGTAATTCTCCTTGATATATACCTGTATGTTCGGATTTTAATTGCCTTATTGCCGGACGCTGACGCTTCGTTCGGGTCTCTTTCATTTTGTACGAATTTGCTTTCGTATCCTCACCTCACCCCCTGTTTGGGATAGAAGTTCCCCATAGTCTACGAAGAGACTTTGTTATCTTTGTTATAATTGAATGCTCCCAGATTTCTGCTGCAGGATTCATCCTTGATCCTCACGGAGGATTAGGCGCGTGTCTCGATCGGTAGGTTGACTACCTATCGGTTCACCTACTCTCCACAGCATAAGGGGGCCCACTAACGGGGAGAGGGGGATTCCCCGGCCATTTCTAACACCGTTGACGAATTACGGAGTCCTAAGGGCGGTACCACCCGCAAGGGTATCACTCGCGGCTTATCTGGATCGTTCCAGCCCCACTCGTCGACACGACCTGTGATCACCTATATTCGTGTGTTAGCGAAGCTCTCGGGCACGTACGTATTGTTTCCGTGTGGAATCAGACCTCCGAACGGAGGCTTGGACCCGACCCCCCAATCTAACATGCGGTTGGTTTGCACACTTTGCCGGAGTTGCCTCTTTCCACGCACGTCGGTTTCCTTCCTTCACCGGTTTGCCAAGCTCCCTCCGTTTGCAATGCGACCGTTATCACGATACTGGGCCTCGCAGAGGTTCTGTGGCTGGATAAGGGGGAGGGAGGGAGGTTAACGGGGAGGTCCTGATTTTCTCAGGCCACTTTCGCGAGGGTGTAGTATCACGGAGATAGTGTCCAGAATCTTCTTGGCGACCCACCGGGTCGCCCCAGCAAACCGATATGTATTTGTTTTGCGGTTCTGGGCTACTTCGCGGAACCATCACCAGCTCGATCGCCGCGTATGGTCCCTTACAAGAGTCACAATACAGACGGTCCCAATTACCTAGGGGATGTATGGTTTGTGTAGGACACCCAGCGCTCTCTATTTCGTAGTAGCTCCGTGAAATTACGAACAGACCGGGCCGTATTTTACGCTGAAATAACGCCTATCGCCTCCCGCTGCCTAACATTCCCCACGGGGGACGGGCGTGTTGTTCAGGATGTGGTAAAATGAAATATTCGAATGCCAGTCGTAGATTCGGAGTAAAACTATCTCCCATTATTTTGAACCAATATGTCCGAATGCAAACCGCGCCAGGAATTGAACCGTCGTGGAATCGAACGCCGTCCCGATGAAGAGGAGGATACGTCCCGTGAGCAAGTCTTGACGGGATAGTGCATACAAAGCTACGGTTGGAAAAGGTCAGCAAGACAGTCCACGACTTCGCAAGGAATAATAGGTGTGGAATCAGAAAGTCATTCATGTCAGCGAAATGCAACATTAAACCCGGAGGTTCAAGAGGATGCACATCGAGTCTACTAAGAGGTGCCAGTTACGGTTGCACGGCAACACTCGTCATGTAAACCCGGAGCTGTCGAAGGAAAAAAAGCCTCACCTGAACAGACGCGGTGTGGTGAGAAAACCTCTGGCGATCGGAACCGGATGCATGTTCAGAGCGGAATTTGCCGACGAGCCACCGGAACACCCCGAGCACTGTAAAGTCGTATCCGCTTTCGGGCAGTACACGGTCCACCGACGACTGATAACCGTCAGACTCAACACCTGTATATCCCACCCTCGCCAAAATGTCTGCCCAGATCAGCAAGAGGAAAAAGTTTGTCGCCGATGGCGTTTTCCGCGCCGAGCTCAACGATTTCTTTACCCGCGAACTGTCCGAGGAAGGATACTCTGGTTGCGATGTCCGAGTGACCCACGCTCGTACTGAGGTGAGTCCTGGGTTGAAGAGCTACCAGGAGGCCTGAACAAATCGCGACTTGTTAGATTATCATCCGTGCTACCCACACCCAGGAAGTCTTGGGTGAGAAGGGCCGTAGGATCCGCGAGCTTACTGAGCTTGTCCGAAAGCGTTTCCGCTTTCCCGAAAACTCGCTCGAGATGTACGCGGAGAAGGTTCAATACCGCGGTCTCTCTGCTATTGCTCAGTGTGAGAGTTTGAGGTACAAGCTCCTCAATGGTCTCGCTGTCCGCAGGTGGTGTTGGTGTTTGTTCGGGCGTGTTCTAATCACTGAACGACCGCTATTAGGGCTTGCTATGGTGTCCTTCGATTTGTTATGGAATCCGGTGCCAAGGGCTGCGAGGTTGTTGTCTCCGGAAAGCTTCGTGCCGCCCGTGCCAAGTCCATGAAGTTCACCGACGGTTTCATGATCCACTCCGGTCAACCTGCTATCGATTTTGTCGACTATGCCGTCAGGCATGTCATGCTCAGACAGGGTGTGCTTGGTATCAAGGTTAAGATGTACGTGTCACATGCAGCCGTGCCCCAGGCATTTCTCCTTACTCTTGTCCTCCAGCATGAAGGGCTGGGATCCCGAAGGCCTGACCGGCCCACGAAAACCTCTCCCCGACTCCGTCCAAATTCTCGATCCACCAGTGGACAAGATCGTGTCCGAGCCATCTTCCGAACAAAGGGAACCTGCCACCGTTCAACCATCTGCCCCAGCGGAGGAACCTTACCAGCAACAACCACAAGAGGGAGGCTTCCAGGAGGAGGCGTACGGGGAGTCTGCCGCTCCCTTCGGATAAAATTTGTTTGTACTCCATCATCCTGTACCTCGCATACACTTGAACCCATAAGGTTCGATCGATCAACCGACGTGCCCCCGCTGT
>Ga0307517_10007185_pt1 | contig 16312 bp, 16 predicted proteins | sample 23_EM_MG_FD_194515 | JGI IMG/M metagenome (GOLD analysis project Ga0307517, IMG submission 194515) | Populus trichocarpa ectomycorrhiza microbial communities from riparian zone in the Pacific Northwest, United States - 23_EM | ecosystem: Host-associated > Plants > Roots > Unclassified | place... | reverse complement strand
GCCATCTTGTTCAGCTCGCCCGAGGCCTTCGCCGCGGTGATGATCTCGTTGACCTTCAGGCGCAGCTTGTCCTCGCCCTTGGCCACGCCGATGTAGTTGGGCGAGTCCTTCAGCAGCAGCTTGAACTCGGTGCTGACCTGCGGGTTCTTCGCCATGAAGTTGCCGGCCACCGATGCGCCCACGCCCATCAGCTGGACCTGGCCGGCGGCATAGGCCGAGACCGTGCCGTTCATGTCCTCGAAGCGCTTGATGTCGACACCGGGGGGCGCGATCTTGCCGACCTCCTGGTCTTCCATCGCGCCGCGCGTCACGCCGACGGTCTTGCCGGCCAGATCGGCCGGCGTCTTCACGACCAGCGACTTCGGCCCGAAGATGGCCTGGAAGAACGGCGAGTACGCGATCGTGAAGTCGATGACCTTCTCGCGGTCCGGGTTCTTGCCCAGGGTCGAGATCACCAGGTCGGCCTTCTTGGTCTGCAGGTACGGAACGCGGTTCGCGCTCGTCACCGGCACCAGCTCGACCTTGACGCCGAGCTTGGCGCCGATCAGGTTGGCCATGTCGATGTCCAGCCCCTGCGGGGCGAGGTCGGTGCCGACGTAGCCGTACGGTGCGGAGTCGGTCGGGATCGCGACGACGAGCAGCTTTTTTGCCATCACGTCGTCGAGGGCGGTCTGGGCGTGCGCGGTGGCGAGCAGGGCGGGTGCGAACGCGGCGGCGCAGGCCAGCTGCAGGAAGGGGCGCTTGCCAAGAGCGGGGAATTTCATCGAGCGGGTCTCCGGTGGTTTGTTCGACCCACCGCAGAAGCAAGCCGCGTGCCGTCAGTGTTGCGACTGGGGCAGCGGTGCGCGCAGCCGCAGCAGCGTGCGCTGCAAGACCTTCGCGTCCGAACTCGCGCGGTGGCGCTGCAGGCGCAGCTCGGTCGTCACCTGCTGCTTCACGACGCCCCAGAACGCCGCCTCGCGGTCGGTCAGCAGCGCGCGCAGGTTGTCGAGCTTGAAGCTCGGCGTCAGGCCGACGGCTTCGAACAGCACGTTGAGCCAGACGTAGTCGTGGGCCCAGCCGTCGCAGTACAGCGTCAGGCCACGCAGGCGCTCGTTCATCAGCAGCGCCACCTCGCGCGCGTCGCGGCCGTGCACGCGTACGGTTTCCTGCGAGATGCGGTGCATGCGCTCGGCGCTGATGTCCCAGTGGGTCCAGCCGGGGGCCGGGCGGATCAGGCTGCAATAGGTTTCGCCGTTCGGGAGCACGAAGCCCACCTCGATCGGGTAGCTGTCCTGGCCGAAGCCGGAGGCCTCGATGTCCAGCACCGCCGGCGCGACGAGCGCGTCGGATTCGGACGGGGTGGAAACGCTGGGCATGATGGAAGAATAGGCGGTCCAAGTCAGGATGTTTCGTGAACAAACACCGTTTCTTGCCCGCTTCTCGGCGCTTCGACTTGCACAGGTGCCTCGGGTTCCCGCCGTAGATCGTCGCGCCGGCCTGCGCTATACCTCTGGCTTGCCTTCTTTCCATCCCTGCCGGAGCCCGTCTTGAACCCGAACGCCGTACCCGACCGACCGCACCACAAGATCTGGCCCAAGCGCCTGCCGCGCCAACTGGTGGTCCCGGCAACCACGCTGTGGTTCAACCTGGAGGTCGCCGCGGCGCGCTTCCCCGACAAGCCGGCCTACCTGTTCTTCGGCCGGCCACTGAGCTTCAGCGAGCTGCGGCGCCAGGCCGAGGCCATCGCGGGCTGGCTGCAAAGCGTCGGCGTGCAGGCCGGCGACCGCGTCGCCGTCTTCATGCAGAACTGCCCGCAGTACGCGGCCGCGTACTACGGCATCCTGCGCGCCAACGCGGTCGTCGTGCCGGTGAACCCGATGAACCGCGTCGAGGAGTTCAAGCACTTCATCACCGATCCACAGACCAAGGTCGTGATCTGCACCGCCGACCTCGCCGCGATCGTTGCGAGCGCCAACGCCGAGGTGCCCGAGGCGCAGCGCCTCGGGCAGGTGCTCGTCACCCGCTACACCGACGCGATGCCGACCGCTGCACTCGACCCGGCTGACGCGCCGCCCGCGGCGATGGGAGCCTGGCTGCGCAGCGACCCCGAGCTGCCCGTCGGCCACCTGCGCTGGACCGAGGTGCTCGCGCGCCAGCTCGCACCCGGCCCGCACACCGCGCAGCCCGACGACCTCGCGCTGCTGCCCTACACCTCGGGCACCACCGGTCTGCCCAAGGGCTGCATGCACACGCACCGCACGCTGATGGCCAACGCGGTCGGCGGCGGGCTGTGGGGCATGGCGAGCCCCGAGTCGATGAGCCTGGCGGTCGTGCCGATGTTCCACATCACCGGGATGATGTACGGGGTGGTCGGCAACGTCTTCATGGGCTCCACCAGCGTGATCCTTCCGCGCTGGGACCGCGAACTCGCCGGGCGCCTGATCTCGAAGTACCGGATCACGCACTGGACCTGCATCCCGACGATGATCATCGACCTGTTCGGCAGCCCGAACTACAAGAGCTTCGACCTGACCAGCCTGACGTATCTCAGCGGTGGCGGTGCCGCGATGCCGCAGGCCGTGGCGCAGCGCCTGCTCGACGAGTTCGGCCTGACCTTCGCCGAAGGCTACGGCCTGACCGAGACGGCCGCGCCGACGCACGCGAACCTGCCCGAACGCGCGAAGCTGCAATGCCTGGGCATCCCGATCTACGGCGTCGACTCGCGCGTCGTCGACCCGCTGACGCTGACGGAGATGCCGGTTGGAGAGGTCGGCGAGATCATCAGCCGCGGGCCGATGGTCTTCAAGGGTTACTGGGGCCACCCGGAGGCGACGCGGGACGCCTTCGTCGAGTTCGAGGGCCAGACCTTCTTCCGCACCGGCGACCTCGGCCGCATGGACGACGAAGGCTATTTCTTCATGACCGACCGCCTGAAGCGCATGATCAACGCGAGCGGCTACAAGATCTGGCCGGCCGAGGTCGAGATGCTGCTGTACAAGCACCCGGCGGTACAGGAGGCCTGCATCATCGCGGCGCGCGACGCCTACCGCGGCGAGACCGTCAAGGCCGTCGTCGTGCTGCGCGCCGAAGCGAAGGGCAAGACCACCCCCGAAGACATCACGAACTGGGCACGCGACCACATGGCCGCGTACAAGGTGCCCAAGCTCGTGCAGTTCGTCGACGCGCTGCCCAAGTCGGGCTCGGGCAAGGTGATGTGGCGCCTGCTGCAGGACCAGGAGGCCGCGGCTTGATGATGAAGACCTTTGTGCGCCATGGCGCGGCCGAGCTGTGTGTCGAGGATTCGCAGACCGCGGGCGCGCCGGTGGTCTGCCTGCACGCCGGCGTGACCGACCGGCGGCTGTGGGCGCCGCAGCTCGAGGCCTTCGGTGCGACGCAGCGCATGATCGCGTACGACCGCCGCGGCTTCGGCGAGACGCGCCTGCCGCCGCTCGCGGCGCGCGAGGCGTTCTCGCACGTCGGCGATCTGCTCGCCGTGCTCGACGCGCTGGCGCTCGATCGGGCCGTGCTGATGGGCTGCTCGCAGGGCGGGCGCATCGCGATCGACACGGCGCTCGCGCATCCGCAGCGGGTGCGCGCGCTGGTGCTGGTGGCCTGCGCCGTGACCGGTGCGCCCGCGCACGAATCGAGCGGGTCGCCGCTCCTGCAGGCGCGCATCGACGCCTACGAAGCCGCCGAGCGCCGCGGCGATCAGGCGGCGCTGAACGAACTCGAGGCGCAGTTCTGGCTCGACGGGCCGGAGCAGCCGACCGGGCGCATCGGCGGGCCGTTGCGCGAGCTGTTCCTCGCGATGAACGCGATCCCGCTCGCGAGCGGTTCGCCCGGCGAGGAGATCGCCGCGCCGTCGGCCTGGGAACGGCTCGACACCATCCGCGTGCCGACGCTGGTGGTCTGGGGCCCGTTCGATTTCGAGCACCTGCGCCAACGCATGACGGAGGTGGTTCGCCGCATCCCGGGCGCGAGCTCGTTCGTCGTCGACGCCAGCGCGCATCTGCCGAGCCTGGAGCAGCCGGCGATCTTCAATCGGGAGCTCGCGCGCTTTCTGGCGTCGCTGCCGGACTGACTGGCTGACCGACGCGAACGGGCTAACGCCGAGCGAGGTGGATGCCCGCGAGCATGCAGCGCACCGAGCCGCCGGCGAGTTCGATCGTCGGCACCGGCAGCGGCAGCAGCCGCGCGCTGCGCTCGATCAGCGCGCGCTGCTCGGGCAGCAGGCTCGCCGCGGCGCGCGCCGACAGCGCGAGCACGCGCCCGCCGGTGCCCGACAACTCCAGCGCGTTGCCGGAGAATTCGCCGATCTGTCGGGCGTCGAGCGCGATCACGCGCCGGCCGCTTTCCTCGAGGCGCGCGCGCACCTCGTCGCGCCGGGCCGCATCGGTCATCAGCTCGAAGCCGACGAGCGCGAACTCGGTCGCGACGCACATCATCACGTTGGTGTGATAGATCGGACAGCCCTGTGCATCCGCGGTCGTGAACGCCATCGGTTCGAAATTGAAATGCGTGCAGAAGCGCTCCAGCGCGACCGGGTCGGCACGCTGCGAGCGTGCGGTGTAGGCGACGTTCGCGAGGTGGTCCAGCACCATCGCGCCGGTGCCTTCGAGGAACACGCCGTCGTATTCGAGGCCCGAGTAGTCGATCACGTCCTGCACGCGGTACTCGGCCTTCAGCATCTCGATCACGTCGCCGCGGCGCTCGCGCCGGCGGCTCTTCGAGGCCATCGGGTACAGCGCGATGTGGCCGCCGCGGTGGGTCGAGAACCAGTTGTTCGGGAACACCGAATCGGGGGTTTCGCGCTCGCCGAAATCGTCGAACACATGCACGCGCACCCCGGCTTCCTCGAGCGCCGCGGCGGCCGCCGTAACCTCGTCGCGCGCGGCGCGGCTGATCGCGCTCGCCGACGCGTCGTCGCCGCTGCCGCTGCGCTGGAAGGCGTTGTCGGCTGCGGTCTCGGGGTTCGGGTGGAAACGGTGCGGGCGGATCATCACGACCGCGCCCGGCGCCTGGATCGACCTCATGCGGGCTGCGCCGCGCGCAGCGCACCCAGCACCGTGGCCATGGCGTCGTGTGCGGCGCTCGCCTCCGGCAGGGCGATCTGGCCGAACAAGTCCTTCGGATTCGCGCCCGGCGGCACCAGGGCCACGTCCTCGCCGATGCCGCGCTCCAGCGCCAGCTCGTACACATAGCGCAGCGCCGAATAGTCTTCGAGCGCGAAGCCGACGGAGTCGAACACCGTGACCTGGTCGGCGTGCTCGCGCCCGCTCGCCAGGCCGGACAGCACGCGCCACAGTTCGGTGACGGGGAAGTCGGCGGGCAGCTGCTGGATGTCGCCCTCGATGCGCGTCTGCGGCTCGTACTCGACGATCACGCGCGCGCGCCGCAGCACGTCGGCATGCAGCTCGGTCTTGCCGGGGCAGTCGCCGCCGACGGCGTTGATGTGCATGCCGGGTTCGATCATCTCGGGCGTCAGGATGGTCGCGAGCGCCTTGTCGGCCGTGACCGTGGTGACGACCTGCGCGCCGCGCACCGCCTCGGCCGTCGACGCGGCGCGGATCACGCGCAGCGCCGGCCAGCGGCTGAGGTTGCGGATCAGCTTGTCGGTCGCGCCCGGATCGACATCGAACACCCGGATCTCGTCGATGCCGAGCAGCGTGTGAAAGGCCAGCGCCTGGAACTCGCTCTGCGCGCCGTTGCCGATCAAGGCCATGCGGCGTGCGCCGGGATTGACGAGCTTGCGCGCCACCAGCGCCGAGGTCGCCGCGGTGCGCAGCGCGGTCGTCAGCGTGAGCTCGGAGAGCAGCAGTGGGTAGCCGGTCTCGACCTCGGCCAGCACGCCGAAGGCCATCACGGTGAACAGGCCGCGGCTGGTGTTGCTGGGGTGGCCGTTGACGTACTTGAACGCAAAGCGCTTCGCGTCGGCGACCGGCATCAGCTCGATCACGCCGACCGGCGAGTGGCAGGCCAGGCGGGCCGACTTGTCGAACTCGCTCCAGCGCAGATAGTCGTCGGTGATGGTCTGCGCCAGTTCGGTCAGGAAGCGCGGCACGCCGACATCGCGCACCAGGCGGGTCATCGAGGGAACATCGAGGAATCGTGTCATGAGGGTCTCCGGTATGAGGAGCATCTTCCCGGGCTTCGCAGCCAACGAAAAGCCAGCAGACTGATCGATATGATCCGTTCCTGAAGCAAATTGTTCTGGGGGGATGAGCACTATGAACAATATCGACGACACCGACCGCGAACTGCTCGCGCTGCTGCGGCAGGACGCGCGCATGCCGGTGGCCACGCTCGCCGCCAAGCTGAAGGTCGCGCGCGGCACGGTGCAGAACCGCATGAAGCGGCTCGAGCGCGACGGCGTGATCGTCGGCTACACCGTGCGCGTGAAGCCGCAGGCCGAGGCGCACCGCATCCGCGCGCTGATGACGATCGTCGTCGAGGGCAATCGCGGCGCCGAGGTGCTGCACGCGCTGCGCGGCCACCCGAACGTGACCGGCCTGCACAGCACCAACGGCCGCTGGGACCTGATCGCCGAGCTGCGCGCCGATTCGCTCGAGGCCTTCGACCGCGCGCTCGGCAACATCCGCCTGATCGACGGCATCACGAGCACCGAGACGAGCCTGCTGCTGTCCACGCATAAAGTTTGAGCCACAGATCGGGTATCTCCTCGGCGCTGGCGCGCAGGTTCAGATTTAGATTCGTCCACGCATGACTTCTGCCGCTTCGCACGATCTGGCCGCCCACTTCGACCTTCGCCACCTCAGCGACGCGTTCTACGACGACCCGTACCCGAGCTTCCACGCGCTGCGCGAACACGCGCCGGTCAAGCGCATGCCCGACGGCAGCGTGCTGCTGACGCGCTATGCCGACGTGATCGCGGTCTACAAGGATCCGAAGACCTTCAGCTCCGACAAGCACGAGGAGTTCGGCCCGAAATACGGCCTCGAATCCAAGCTGTTCGAGCACCACACGACCAGCCTCGTCTTCAATGACCCACCGCTGCACACGCGCGTGCGGCGCCTGATCGCCGGCGCGCTGACGCCGCGCCACATCGCGGCGATGGAGGACGGCCTGATCCGCCTCGTCGACGGCCTGCTCGACGCGATGCAGGCGCGCGCGCAGCGGGGCGAGACGCTCGACCTGATCGAGTCGTTCGCCGCCGCGATTCCGGTCGAGATCATCGGCAACCTGCTCGGCGTGCCGCATGACGAACGCGGCCCGCTGCGCGACTGGTCGCTCGCGATCCTCGGCGCGCTCGAGCCGGCGCTGAGCCCGCAGCAGCACACGCGCGGCAACGACGCAGTGCGCGACATGCTGGCCTACCTCGAGGGCCTGGTCGCGCGCCGCAGCGCCGCGCCGCGCGACCCGGAGATCGACGTGCTGACACGCCTGATCCAGGGCGAGGTCGTGACCGGTTCGGACGGTGCGACCGAACGCCTGCTCGCCGGCGAGCTGCTGCACAACTGCATCTTCCTGCTCAACGCCGGGCACGAGACCACGACGAATCTGATCGGCAACGGGCTGAGATGCCTGCTGGCGGCGCCGGCGCAAAAGCTGCGATTGATCGACGAGCCCGAGCTGATCAAGACCGCGGTCGAGGAGTTCCTGCGCATCGAGAGCTCGAACCAACTCGGCAACCGCATCACGACCGTCGAGACGCGCATCGGCGACACGCTGCTCGCACCGCGCACCCAGGTCACGCTGTGCATCGCCGCGGCGAACCGTGACCCGGCGCAGTTTCCGGACCCCGACGTGCTCGACATCGCGCGTTCGCCGAACCGCCATGTCGCGTTCGGCTCCGGCATTCATCAATGCGTCGGCATGGGGCTGGGCCGGCTCGAAGGGCGCGTCGCGATCAGCCGCTTCCTGGCGCGCTTCCCGAATTACCGATTGAACGGCCCGGCCCTGCGTTCGCACCGCGTGCGCTTTCGCGGGCATCTGGCGCTGCCCTGCGCGCTGCTCGGCTGACCACCATTCCAATGAAAACGACGGAGACTCCCGAATGAGGAAACTGCTCGCTCTCTCGCTGCTTGCCCTGGCCAGCGCCTCGGCGTTCGCCCAGATCAAGATCGGCGTGACGCTGTCGACGACCGGCCCGGCCGTGTCGCTCGGCATCCCCGAGAAGAACACGATCGCGCTGCTGCCGAAGACGATCGCCGGCAAGACCGTCGAGTACATCGTGCTCGACGACGCGAGCGATTCGAGCGCGGCCGTCGTCAACACGCGCCGGCTCACGCTCGAAGACAAGGTCGACGCGATCATCGGCTCGACCACCACGCCGAACTCGCTTGCGATGACCGACGTGGTCGCCGACAGCGCCACGCCGACGATCTCGCTCGCGTCGAGCGCGCGCATCATCGAGCCGATGAGCGCGAAGAAGGCGTGGATCTTCAAGACGCCGCAGACCGACACGATGATGGTGCTGGCCATCCTCGAACACGCCGCCAAGCGCGGCATGAAGACGATGGGCTACATCGGCTTCAACGACGCGCTCGGCGAGGCCTTCTTTGCCGAGTTCGAAAAATTCGCCGAAGTGCGCAAGATCAAGATCGTGGCGAACGAGCGCTTCGCGCCGCGCGACACCAGCGTCACGGCGCAGGTCATCAAGCTGGCTGCGGCCAACCCCGACATGGTCGTGATCGGCGCGTCCGGCACGCCCGCGGTGCTGCCGGCGCGCGCGCTGGTCGAGCGCGGCTACAAGGGCAGCGTGTACTTCAACCACGGCGTCGCGAACCCGGACTTCCTGCGCGTCGGCGGCAAGGACATCGAAGGCATGTTCGTGCCGACCAGCCCGGTCGTCGTCGCCGCAGCGCTGCCGGCCGATCATCCGGCCAAGGCGCAGGCGATGGAGTACGTGAAGCGCTACGAGGCCGTGAATGGCGCCGGCAGCGTTTCGGCCTTCGGCGCCTACGCCTGGGACGCCGGGCTGCTGCTCAGCCACGCGATCCCGGTCGCGCTGAAGACCGCGCAGCCGGGCACGAAGGAGTTCAGGACCGCGCTGCGCGAGGCCATCGAAAACACACGCGATCTGCACGTCTCGAACGGCGTGATGAACATGTCGAAGAACGACCACCTCGGGCTCGACCAGCGTGCCCGGGTGGTCGTGAAGGTCGACGGCGGGAAGTGGAAGCTGGACCAATGAGGTTGAGCGGGCCGAGCGCCGGGCCGCTCCCAAGCCGGCCGCCAGCCGCGAGACGCGGCTGGCCCTCGTGCCGTCCAAGTCCGCGCAGGCGGACTTGGAGCTGCGGCACTCGGTCCCCTCGGGGGATCGGTGAACGTACCCGTTCGCCGAGGGGCTCTACTTCAGCATCAGCTGACCGCGAATCTCGCCGCCCGGGTTGGCGGCGGTGTGCACGTTTGCATACCACTTGCCGGCCAGCAGATCGGCGGCCTGCGCGGGGGTCAGCGTGGCCTTGCCTTCGACCGGGCTGACCGCGCTCGGGAACGGAACCGCGACGCCGGCGTTCGCGCCCGGCATCGCCGGGCCGTGGAAGTGCGCCATCGTTGCTGGGCCGGTCAGGCCGATGAAGGTCATCGACCAGGTCAGCTGGTTCGTGCTCTTGTCGAGCTTGGCTTCGAGCGAGCCGGTGCCGACGGCGGTGTTGGCAGGCACTTCGGCGGCGCCGCTCAGCGTGGCGGTGAAGGTCGCGATGTCGGCCGCCGATGCGATCAGCGGCGCGGTGGCGGTCCAGGAGAGGACGGCGGTCAGCATCGTGCGGCGGAACAGAGGCGAGGGAATGAGATGCATGGGTGCGCTCCGTGGGAGGTTGCAGGGTCGAGTCAAGCTTACGCCGCTGCGCCACCGCCTGTGTGTCGGACGGTACGCCGCAGCCCGGTCGTCCGTCGCCCTACACGGCGCTTGTCATCAACTCGTCATCATCATCAATACGTCGCGCGGCCTCCCGACAGATCGAACACCGCCCCGGTGCTGAACGAGCATTCCTCCGAGCTCAGCCAGGCGATCATCGCCGCGGCCTCGCCGACCTCCAGAAAGCGCGCCATCGGGATCTTGCTCAGCATGAACGCGATGTGCTCGGGCGTCATCGAGTCGAAGATCGCGGTCTTCGCCGCGGCCGGCGAGACCGCGTTGACGAGCACGCCCTTGGTCGCGAGCTCTTTCGCGAGCGACTTGGTCAGCGCGATCAACCCGGCCTTGGACGCGCTGTAGTGCGAGGCGTTCGGGTTGCCTTCCTTGCCGGCGACCGACGCGATGTTGACGATGCGGCCATACCCCTGCTTGAGCATCTGTGGCACGACGGCGCGGCAGGTGAGGAATGGCCCGACAAGGTTGACATCGATGACGCGGCGCCAGACCGCGGGGTCGAGTTCCCAGGTCGGCGCGTTGCCGCCGGTGATGCCGGCGTTGTTGACGAGAATGTCGATGCGGCCATGGGTCTTGATCGCGTCCTGGGTCGCGGCCTCGACGTCGGCCTGCAGGCTGAGCTCGACGATGCCGGCGCTGACGGTGCCGAGCCGCGCCAAGGCGGTCTCCGCGTCGTTGAGCCGCGCGGCGTCGATGTCCCACAGCACGACGCTCGCGCCCGAGGCCAGCATGCGCTCGGCCACGGCATAGCCGATGCCTTGCGCGCCGCCGGTGATCACGGCCACGCGACCTGTCAGGTCGATCTGGTTCATCAGCGCATTCCCTTCAGCGTCTGGTCGGCGTTCGGCGCAGCAGCGCAATCGGCGATGTACCGGCGGATGATCTCGGCGAAGTTCGCGTGCGGCGTCAGGCCGAGCTTCAGCGCTCGCGCCGCGCTCGCGCCGCTCGGCCAGTTCGCGACGATGCCGGCGATGCGGGCGTCGCGCTCGAAACGCACGCGTTCGCGCACCGCGTGGCCCGCCACTTCAGTGAGTGCATCCAGCATGTCGGCGACGCGCACGTTGAGCGCCGGCAGGTTCAGTGCGGTGCGGCCGTTGAAGGCCTCGCGGCTCGCTTCGAACACCGCGATCAGGCCTTCGACGGTGCGCGTCGGCGACGACACCGGGTGCGACACGCTGGCATCGACCGGGCAGATCGATTCGACGCCCGCAAGCGGCTCGCGGATGATGCCGCTGAAGAACGACGAGGCCGCGCCGTTCGGTTTGCCGGGCCGCACCGTGACCGTCATCAGGCGCGCCGCGCGGCCGTCGATGTAGCCCTTGCGGGTGTAGTCGGCGACGAGGTGCTCGCAGACCAGCTTCTGCGTGCCGTACGAGGTCTGCGGCGCGGGCAGCGTATCGTCGGCGACGATGGTCGGCAGCGGCACCGCGGGGTCCGGGCCGAACACCGCGACCGAGCTCGAGAACACGACGCGCGCGGCGCTGCCGCCGGCGTTCACGTTCGCACGCAGCGCATCGAGCAGCGCGCGCGTGCTGTCGATGTTGGAACGCAGGCCGAGGTCGAAGTCGGCCTCGCATTCGCCCGAGACGGCCGAGGCGAGGTGGAACACGCCGTCGAACGGCTCCTCGCGCAGCGCATCGGTCTGCGCGAGCAGCGGGCCGGTGCGCGCCGACACGCGTGCGTCGGCGAGCAGGTCGGCCGGGGGCGGCGCGATGTCGGTCAGCACCATCTGGGTGATGTCGCGCCCGTTCAGTTGGCCGCGGGCGAGCAGCGTGCGTGCGAGGCGGGCGCCGAGAAAGCCGCCGCCGCCGGTGATCAGCAGTTTCATCAGAGGTCTCCTTTTGATTCTTTCATGGCCTTGAGCCAGCCCAGCCCGGCCGAGGTGACGGCGCGCGGCCGGTATTCGCAACCGATGGGCTGGGCCCAGCCGAGCGCGTCGATCAGCTCGAACAGGTAGGGGTGGTAGAGCTCGCCGATGTCGGGTTCGTGACGGTCCGGCACGCCGGCGATCTGCAGGTGGCCGACGCGCCCGGTCGGCAGGTACTTGCGCAGCTTCATCGCGACGTCGCCCTCGACGATCTGGCAGTGGTACAGGTCCATCTGCACGCGCAGGTTGGGTGCGTTCACATCGGCGACGATCTCGTGCGCGTCGTCCTGCCGGTTCAGCAGGTAGCCGGGGATGTCGCGCCGGTTGATCGGCTCGATCAGCAGGTCGATGCCGGCGGAGGCCGCTTCGCGTGCCGCCCACGCGAGGTTCTCGACGAAGGCCGCGCGCATCGGTGCACGCTCGGCGCCGGCCGGCATGATGCCGGCCATCACGTGCAGGCGCGGGCAACGCAGCGTTTGTGCGTAGGGCAGGGCCTGTTCGAGAAAACCGCGCCGGAAGTCGTCGCGCCGCATGGCCAGTGCGGCGACGCCGCGTTCTCCGGCCTTGACATCGCCGGGCGGCGCGTTGAACAGCGTCTGCGTCAGGCCGTGTTCGGCGAGCCGGCTCGCGATCGCGGCGGCCGGGTGCTCGTACGGGAACGCGAACTCGACCGCCTCGAAGCCGTCGTCCGCGGCCGCCTTGAAGCGGTCGAGGAACGCGTGCTCCGTGTACATCATCGTCAGGTTCGCGGCAAACAAGGGCATCGCAATCTCACCTACTCTCTCACCATCGCGCGCCGAACGCGCGCTGCAATTCGTCGATCTGCGCGTCGCTGAGCGGCGCGGGCCTGGGGTCGATGATGCGCCAGAGCCGGGCGGTCTCTTCGAGCTCCTCGAGCACCGCCATCGCACCGGCCGGCGAGCCGTGCCAGACGTTCGGACCGAGGCGCTCCAGCATCACCGCGCGCAGGGTCGCGCCGCGCGCACGAGCGGCCACGATCGCGGCGGCGACGAGGGCGGCGACCGCAGGATCGCCGGGCCGGTGGTACGGGATCAGCGGCACGCGCCCGACCTTCATCACGAAGTACGGCGTGATCGGCGGCAGGATGGCGTCGCTGCTCGCGACACCGGCCAGCGAAAGCGCGACCAGCTCGGTGCTGTGCGTGTGCAGCACGCAGTGCGCGTCCGGTTCGGCGTCGTAGATGGCGCGGTGCAGTGCCAGCGTCTTGCTGGGGCGCACGCCATCGAGCGGCTGGCCGCCGGCATCGGTGTGCGCGAGTTGATCCGGCTGCAGAAAGCCCAGGCAGGCATCGGTCGGTGTGATCAGGAAGCCGGCGCCTTGCGGCAGCCGCACGCTGATGTTGCCGGCGCTCGCGTGCACATAACCACGTTCGAACAGCGAGCGGCCGACGCGGCAGATCTCTTCGCGTTGCGCGGCAAATGCGGTCATGAATGGCTGTCGGCGCGCAGCGCCTCGATGAAGAAGTCCGGGCCGCCGAAGTTGCCCGACTTCAAGGCCAGATGCATGCGCGTGCCAGCGCGGCTGTGATCGGCCTGCGTCCACGGCACGCCGGGGCAGATCGCGGCGCCGATGCGCAGCTGCGTCACACCGAGAGCCTGCACGACCGCGCCGGAGGTTTCGCCGCCGGCCACCACGAGCCGGCGCACGCCGTGCTCGACCAGGCCGCGCGCGATCTGCGCGAGGCAAGCCTCGACCAGTGCACCGGCCTGCATCGCGCCGAGTTCGGCCTGCACGGCCTGCAGCTGCTGCGTGTCGGCGGTGGCGTAGACGAGCGGTACCGCGTCGCCGGCCTGCGAACCGGCCCAGGCGATCGCGGCGGCCGCGACCGGCTCGCCGCGCGCCAATGCACGCGGATCGATCGCGAACGCGGGACGGCCGGCCTCGCGCCAGCGCTGTACCTGCGCGTTGGTCGCGAGCGAGCACGAGCCCGACAGCACGGCGCTGCCGCCCTGCACCGGGTCGAGCGCGGCGGCGCCTGCGTCCGGTGTCAGCCAGCCGCGTTCGGTGTAGATCGCCGGCAGGCCGAGCGCGAGGCCGGAGCCGGCCGTCAGCAGCGGCAGGTCGGCACAGGCCGCGGCCAGCGTGCGCAGCTCGTCGTTGTTCGTCGCGTCGGCGATCGCGATGGCCACGCCGTCGTGTCGCAAGCTCTCAATGCGCGTGCGGGCCGCATCGACACCCTGGGCGACCGTGTCGTAGCGCAGCAGCCCGACGCGCCGTGCGGTCTGCGCCTGCAGCACACGCACCAAGTTCGCGTCGGTCATCGGTGTCAGCGGATGGCGGCGCATCCCGGAGTCGCTGAGCAACTCGTCGCCGACGAACAGGTGGCCGCGGAAGATCGTGCGGCCGTTCTCGGGGAAGGCCGGGCACGCGATCGTGAAGTCGGTGCCGAGCGCGTCCATCAGCGCGTCGGTCACCGGGCCGATGTTGCCGGCGGGCGTGGAGTCGAAGGTCGAGCAGTACTTGAAGTAACACTGGCGCATGCCGGCGGCCTGCAGCCAGCGCAGCGCGGCGAGCGACTCACGCACCGCGTCGGCGGCGGGAACGGTGCGCGTCTTCAGCGCGACGACGACCGCATCCGCGTCGAGTGCAGCAGCACCATCGGGAATGCCGATCACCTGCACCGTGCGCATGCCGGCGCGCACCAGCATGCTCGCCACGTCGGTGGCGCCGGTGAAGTCGTCGGCGATGACGCCCAGCGTCATGCGGCGTGGCTCGCCCACGATCACGGCGTCTCCAGCGCCTTCGGCAGCTGAATCCCGGCCAGCTCGGCGTAGAACTTGATCACCGCCGAGTCGTCCTCCGCGCCGTGCCCGGCCGCGGCGGTCGCGAGGTAGAGCTGGTGCGCCGCGGCCGCGAGCGGCAGCGGGAACGACAGCTTGCGTGCCGCGTCGAGCACGATGCCGAGGTCCTTCACGAAGATGTTGACCGCCGACAGCGGCGTGTAGTCGCCGGCCAGGATGTGCGGCACGCGGTTCTGGAACATCCAGCTCATGCCGGCCGAATTGCAGATCACGTCGTACAGCGCACGCGGGTCGGCGCCGGCGCGCATGCCCAGCGCCATCGCCTCGCAGGCCGCCGCGATGTGCACGCCGGCGAGGTGCTGGTTCACCATCTTCACGGTCGAGCCGATGCCGGGGCGGTCGCCGAGCCGGTAGACCTTGGCCGCGATCGCGTCGAGCAGCGGGCCGGCGGCGTCGAACGCCTGCGGCTCGCCCGAGGCCATCACCGTCATCTGCCCGGCGGCTGCCTTGACCGCACCGCCCGAGACCGGTGCGTCGATCAGCCACAGCTGGCGCGCCGCGAGGCGTTGCTGCCAGAGCGGCGGCAGGCTCGGGTCGACGGTGGCCGAGCAGATCACGACCGAGCCGGGCTTGAGCGTGCCGATCAAGCCGTCGCTGCCGAACAGCACGTCTTCGGTCTGTGCGGCGTTGACGACCAGCACGACGACCGCGTCGCATTGCGCGCCCAGCGCGGCGAGCGAATCGGTGCTGCGGCCGCCCTCGGCCGTGAAGCGCTCGCGCGCCTCGGCGCGCGTGTCGAGGCCGACCGTGCTCACGCCCTTGCGCAGCGCCGTGATGGCGGCACCGAAGCCCATCGAACCGAGACCGACGATGCCGAGGACCTTGTCCGTGCTGCGGCTGGATGCACCTGTTGTCACTTGTTGCTGCTCCGTCTGGGTTTGGGTTCGATCGCCGCACGCGGCCGGCCGGATCTGGCGATCACGCCGCCCTCGATCAGGCGCTGCTCGCTGTGCAGCATGTGCTCGCGCGCGCGTTTGCGCGCCAGCGCCGGGTCGCGCGCGGCGATCGCGTCGACGATCGCGCGGTGCTCGAGCCGCACCGCCTCCATGAAGTCGAGCCGGCGCGCCTCGTTGCCGCGCGTGATGCGCATGCCTTCGCGCAGGTATTGCTCCAGAAAGCCGAGCAGCAAGGTGAACTGCGGATTGCCGGTGGCCTCGCCGATGGCGCGGTGAAACGCCAGGTCCTCGGCGACGCCGTCGTGGCCGGCGGCCGCGGCCGCGTCGATCGCTTTCAACGCACGGCGCATCGTCGCGATCTGCGCGCGCGTCGCGCGCTCGGCCGCGAGCGCGGCCATTTCGGACTCGACCACGCGGCGCAGTTCGACGACATGCACGACCGCCTGGACCGAGCCCAGCACGGCCGGATCGAAGGCGAGCGGCCGGTTCAGCGGCGTCGGCGCGACGAAGACCCCCGATCCCTGGCGCGAGACCACGAGCTGGCGCGACTTCAGCTGGTGCACCGCCTCGCGCACGACGGTGCGCGACACGCCGTGCGCGGCCGCGATCTGCGCTTCGGTCGGCAGCTGGTCGCCGGGCCGCAGCGCGCCCGAGTCGATCTGGTCACCGAGCAGCACGGCGAGCCGGTCGGACAGGCGCTGCGGCAGCAGTCGGGGCGGGGCGGCGGATGCGGCGGCCCGCGCGGCGGTAGAGGGATGAACAAGCATGGTTATCAGGTCATCATACAAATTTCTAAAATGGGCCCATCTAACGGTTTGCCCTGATGGCGGGCGCCGGCCGCAGTGCCGATACTGCCGCGGCATTGCGAGAAGGAACCGATTGCATGGCCAGCGTCACGATCCAGGCGGTG
>Ga0307517_10007184_pt1 | contig 16316 bp, 15 predicted proteins | sample 23_EM_MG_FD_194515 | JGI IMG/M metagenome (GOLD analysis project Ga0307517, IMG submission 194515) | Populus trichocarpa ectomycorrhiza microbial communities from riparian zone in the Pacific Northwest, United States - 23_EM | ecosystem: Host-associated > Plants > Roots > Unclassified | place... | reverse complement strand
CCGCCCGGCCCCCGTCCCCGCCGCGATCCTGGTTCCGGCCGGGAAGGGCGAGCCGGCCGGGGCATGATCCCGGTCCGGCCTCCGTCCCGGCCGCCGGGCGGGCTCATCCGAGCCCGTCCGGCGGCCGGGCGGGTTTCTGGCCAGGCACACGGAGTCGATAGGCTGATCCGCGACCGGCTCGCGAGGCAGGCGCGGGGGCGGACACAAGGAGGTTGTGGAGACGATGGCAGGCAACTCGGAGCCGCTGTCGCCGCGGGCCAAGCTGGCCGTGACGGCGGGCAAGGCCGCCGCGGCGGTGTCGCGCGCGGCGGGGCGGGGCAGCGGATCGGTGATCGGCGGCCGGGTGGCCCTCAAACTCGACCCGGACCTGCTGGCCGCGCTCGCCACCCACCTCGACGTGGTGCTGGTCTCGGCGACCAACGGCAAGACCACCACCACCCGGCTGCTGGCCGAAGCCCTCAGGGCCGCCGGCCCGGTCGTCTCCAACGCTCTGGGCGCCAACATGCCGGCGGGCATCACCTCCGCGCTGGCCGGCGGCTCCGACGCGCGCTTCGGCGTGATCGAGGTCGACGAGAAGTACCTGGCCGGGGTGGCCCGTGACGTCAACCCCAAGGCCATCGCCCTGCTCAACCTCTCCCGCGACCAGCTCGACCGCGCCGCCGAGACCCGCATGCTCGCGGAGAAGTGGCGCGAGGGCCTGGCCGGCACCGAGGCGATCGTCATCGCCAACGCCGACGACCCGCTGATCACCTGGGCCGCCTCCTCCTGCCCGACCGTGGTCTGGGTAGCGGCCGGCCAGGAGTGGAAGGACGACGCCTGGTCCTGCCCGTCCTGCGGCGGTGTCCTGCAACGCCCCTCCGAGGACTGGTTCTGCGGCGAGTGCGGCTTCCGCCGCCCGATCCCCACCTGGGCACTGTCCGGCGACCACGTCGTCGACCCGTACGGCGCCGCCTGGCCGATCCGCCTGCAGCTGCCGGGCCGGGCCAACAAGTCCAACGCCGCCGTCTCGGCCGCCGCGGCCGCCGCCTTCGGCGTCGAGCCCAAGGTCGCCCTGGAGCGGATGTACGCGGTCCAGGCCGTCGCGGGCCGCTACGACGTGGTCAGTTTCCTCGGCCGCGACATCCGGCTGCTGCTGGCCAAGAACCCGGCCGGCTGGCTGGAGACCTTCTCCCTCATCGACGGCCCGCCGGCCCCGGTCCTGCTGTCGGTGAACGCCCGCGGCGCCGACGGCACCGACACCTCCTGGCTGTGGGACGTGGACTACACCCGGCTCTCCGGGCACCCGATCTTCGTCGTCGGCGACCGCAAGCTGGACCTCGCCGTCCGGCTGGAGGTCGCGGGCCTGCAGTTCCGGGTCTGCGCCGACGTCGACGAGGCGGTCCGCAACGCGCCCGCCGGCCGGATCGAGGCCATCGCCAACTACACCGCCTTCCAGGACCTGCGCCGCCGCGTCGGCAACTGAGGGAGAGACGAATCATGAGCGACTCAAGCCTGCGTGTCGTCTGGATCTACCCCGACCTGCTGAGCACCTACGGCGACCAGGGCAACGTCCTGGTCGTCGAACGCCGCGCCCGCCAGCGCCGCGTCCCCGTCACCCGGCTCGACGTACGGTCCGACCAGCCGATCCCGACCTCCGGCGACATCTACCTCATCGGCGGCGGCGAGGACCGCCCGCAGCGCCTCGCCTCCGAGCGGCTGCGCCGCGACGGCGGACTGGCCCGCGCGGTGGAGAACGGCGCCATCGTCTTCTCGGTGTGCGCGGGCTACCAGATCCTCGGCCACGAGTTCGTCAACGACCTCGGCCGCCCCGAGCCGGGCCTGGGCCTGCTCGACGTGGTCAGCGTGCGCGGCGAGGGCGAGCGCTGCGTCGGCGACGTACTGGCCGACATCGACCCCGCGCTCGGCCTGCCCCCGCTGACCGGCTTCGAGAACCACCAGGGCATCACCCACGTCGGCCGCGGCGCCAAGCCCTTCGCCCGGACCCGGTTCGGCAACGGCAACGGCACGGGCGACGGCACCGAGGGCGCGTACAACGACACCGTCTTCGGCACCTACATGCACGGCCCGGTCATGGCCCGCAATCCGCAGATCGCCGACATGCTGATCAAGCTGGCCCTGGACGTGAAGGCCCTGCCCCCGGCCGACGACCAGTGGTACGAGGCGCTGCGCGCCGAGCGCATCGCCGCCGCGAGCCAGCCCGCCTGACCGGGGCCCGGCCGGGGCCCGGCCGCCCTGACCTGTAATCCTCTGTCCGCACTGCGGGCGCTTAAGCGCCATTTGACCGGCGATAAGTATCGTAAGAATTGCGACGGCTTCGTCGCGGTCCATCCGGACGACGGTGTCCGGTCGCCCGGATCGATCTGTGGGAGTTACGAGCAATGCGTATTGGTGTGCTGACGAGCGGTGGCGACTGCCCCGGCCTGAACGCCGTCATCCGGTCCGTGGTGCACCGCGCCGTGGTCGACCACGGCGACGAGGTCATAGGCTTCCACGACGGCTGGAAGGGCCTGCTCGAATGTGACTACCGCAAGCTCGACCTGGACGCCGTCAGCGGCATCCTGGCGCGCGGCGGAACGATTCTCGGCTCCTCCCGGGTCCGCCCCGAGCACCTGCGGGGCGGCGTCGAGCAGGCCAGGGGCCATGTCGCCGACCTCGGTCTGGACGCGATCATCCCGATCGGCGGCGAGGGCACCCTGAAGGCCGCCCGGCTGCTGTCGGACAGCGGGCTGCCGATCGTGGGCGTGCCCAAGACCATCGACAACGACATCTCCTCCACCGACGTCACCTTCGGCTTCGACACGGCGGTCGGTGTCGCCACCGAGGCGCTGGACCGGCTGAAGACCACCGCCGAGTCCCACCAGCGCGTCCTGATCGTGGAGGTCATGGGCCGCCACACCGGCTGGATCGCCCTGCACTCCGGCATGGCCGCCGGCGCGCACGCGATCGTCGTCCCCGAGCGGCCCTTCGACATCGCCGAGCTCACGGCGCTGGTCGGCAAGCGGTTCGAGGCCGGCAAGAAGTTCGCCATCGTCGTGGTCTCCGAGGGCGCGAAGCCCCGCGAGGGCACGATGGAGTTCTCCTCGGGCGTCAAGGACGTCTACGGGCACGAGCGCTTCACCGGTGTCGCCAACCAGCTCTCCGTCGAGCTGGAGGAGCGGCTCGGCAAGGAGGCCCGCCCGGTCATCCTCGGCCACGTCCAGCGCGGCGGCACGCCCACCGCGTACGACCGCGTCCTGGCGACGCGCTTCGGCTGGCACGCGGTGGAGGCGGCGCACGCGGGCGCCTTCGGCAACATGACCGCGCTGCGGGGCACCGACATCGTGCTGGTGCCGCTCGCCGAGGCCGTGGACCACCTGAAGACGGTGCCGGCCGAGCGGTACATCGAGGCGGAGTGCGTGCTCTGAGCCTCGGGCTCCGAGCCCTGGAAGCCGCCCCGCAGCTCAGGCTGCGGGGCGGCTTTCGTACGAGCAGACTGGGAGGCGAAAGGGGGTACATCCCATGTTCAGGGACACCAAGGCGTTCAGCGGCTTCGCCGTCGACGACATCGGCAGGGCCAAGGCCTTCTACGGCGACACGCTCGGCCTGTCGGTCTCCGAGGAGAACGGCATGCTGATGCTGAACATCGCCGGCGGCACGAGGATCTTCGTCTACCCCAAGCCGGACCACACCCCGGCGACCTTCACCATCCTCAACTTCCCCGTGGAGGACATCGACCGGGCCGTGGACGACCTCACGGCGCGCGGAGTGCGTTTCGAGAGGTACGACGACTTCAAAGCCGACGACAAGGGCATCATGCGCGGCGACCCGGGACCGCAGATCGCATGGTTCAAGGATCCCGCCGGAAACGTCCTGTCCGTCCTGCAGGAGGCGTAGGCCCTCGCCCTCCGCCGTGCCGCCCCGCCCCGCCGCCTTCCCGGCGGCGGGGCGGCTCTAGTCTGGTGCGGGCAGTACGCACGACAGGAGAGTGGCAGGGATGGACCACGGCGGGCACGGCACCATGACGGATTTGCCGCCGTTCACGTTCGGGCGGGGGCTGGAGTTCGCCGGGGGCGGGGATCCGGTCTTCCTTGTGGGGTGTGTGCTGGCGCTGGCGCTGTACGGGTGGGGCGTGGTGCGGCTCCGCAGGCGCGGGGACAGCTGGCCGGTGGGGCGGGTGGTGGCGTTCGCGGCGGGGGTGCTGACGATCGCGGCGGTGATGTGCACGGCGCTGAACGACTACGGGATGGTGATGTTCAGCGTCCACATGGTGCAGCACATGGTGATCAGCATGGTCTCGCCCATCCTGATCCTGCTGGGCGCGCCGGTGACGCTGACACTTCGCGCTCTGCCGACGGCGGCCCGGGGGCGCAAGGGGCCCCGGGAGCTCCTGGTGGCGCTGCTGCACAGCCGGTACATGAAGGTGATCTCGCATCCCGCGTTCACCATCCCGCTGTTCATCGCGAGCCTGTACGGGCTGTACTTCAGCCCGCTCTTCGACTTCCTGATGGGCAGCCGGGCCGGGCACATCGTGATGATGACGCACTTCCTGGCGGTGGGCCTGATCTTCTTCTGGCCGATCATGGGCGTGGACCCGGGGCCGAACCGGCCGGGGTACATCATCCGCATGCTGGAGCTGTTCGCGGGGATGCCGTTCCACGCGTTCTTCGGGATCGCGCTGATGATGGCGAGCGAGCCGATGGTGACGACCTTCCTCCATCCGCCGGCGTCGCTGGGGATCGATCCGCTGGACGACCAGACGGCGGCGGGCGGCATCGCGTGGGCGTTCAGTGAGATCCCGTCGGTGATCGTGCTGGTGGCGCTGTTGTTCCAGTGGTACATGAGCGAGCAGCGGCAGGCGAGGCGCAAGGACCGGGCGGCGGACCGTGACGGGGACGCGGAACTGGCGGCATACAACGCATACTTGGCATCCTTGGATGCACGGGGCCGCGGCTGACGGGGGCGCGGCCCCCCGGAGGGAGACCCCGATGGGCGGCCAGGTACGGATATCGGGCTCGGCGGTTCAGCTGCCGGGCGGAGTGACGGTGCGGTTCATGCGCACCCTGAGGCTGCCGGAGACGGGCACGCATCCGCTGCCACCGGGGCTCGGGACCTTCCCGCTGCGCTCGGTGGCCGACTACCCGGACCGGACGCCCGCGCAGTGGCTGGAGCGGGGCGGGGTGATGCTGCCGGTCTACCAGCGCGAGGCCATGTGGCTGAGCTTCTCGGCGACCGCGCCGGCCGCGCTGCAGGTGGGTGTCGGCAAGGTGTGCGCGGTGTCGGGCCGGCCGTGGAGCGACCGGCTGTCCCGGGATCCGCAGAACTACGTGGTCCTGCCGCGCCAGCCCTGGCTGGACGGCATCAACTCCGGCGCCGGCACGATCCGGCAGTTCGTGGCGGTGCCGCTGGGGCTCGGCGCGACGGTGGAGGGGCAGGTCTCCGGCGAGGAGGTCTGGGGCGGCGTACAGCTGCAGGTCTTCGAGCTGGGCGAGGGGCCGCTGGCCGCGTGGCGGGCCGAGCAGCGGCGGCGCCGGGTCTCCCAGCGGGGCCCGTGGGGCGTGGCCGCCGAGGAGAAGTCGCCGGCGACGATGCTGACGGGGAACGTCTTCGGAGGCCTCGCGCCTCGCGCCGCGCCCGCGATGGGCCTCGGCGCGGGCGGCCGTATGCGGCAGGAGGTGTACCGGGACGAGCGGCCGCTCGCCGACTGGCGGGAGCAGGCCTCCGGCCGGGTCTTCGTACACCTGGCGACGGCCCCGCAGTGGCGGCACATCACCGGCGAGGCCCCGCCGTCGTCCCCGGTGGACCGGGCGGCGTACACCGCGGCGGGTCTGCCGTGGTTCGACTACTACGACGCCGATGCCGACGACCTTCCGGCGGCCGGGCCGCTGGCGGAGGTCCAGCCGGTCGGCGACTGGCTGGGCGAGGACCAGCAGCCGTGGACCGAACCCGCGCCGGGACAGGTGCACCAGCTCAAGGACGGCGGCCAGGTCACGGACGGCGACTGGTGACGTTCTGACGTTCTGACGATCGCCGCACGGCAGTGGCGCCCGGCCGCCGCCGGGGCGACCATGGAAGCCGGCCCGTCGGGGAGGAGCACGTGAATGCGAGCACCTGGGAAGGCGATGGCGCTGTGCACCATGGCATGCCTGGTGGCGGTCACCGCCTACACCGTCGCGCTCGGCGCGAACGGCTGGCTGTGGTTCGCGTGGGTGGTGCTGGGGCTCACGACGGCGGGCGTGCTGGCGATCAGAGTGCCGCGCTGAAGCGCCGCATGCGCGGGACGCGCTACGGTGCGTACGTCATCAGGGGGAGGCGGCTGTCATGTTCTACCGCGTACTGAAGTACGTACTGCTCGGTCCGCTGCTGCGGCTGATGTTCCGGCCGCGCATCGAGGGGCTGGAGCACATCCCGGCCGAAGGCCCCGCGATCGTGGCGGGCAACCATCTGTCGTTCTCCGACCACTTCCTGATGCCCGCGATCCTGCCGCGGCGGATCACCTTCCTGGCGAAGCAGGAGTACTTCACCGGCCCCGGCATCAGGGGCCGGCTGGTCGCCGCGTTCTTCCGCAGCGCCGGCCAGATCCCGGTGGACCGCTCGGGCGGCAAGGCGGGCGAGGCCGCACTGCGGGAGGGGCTGGGCGTGCTGGGGCGCGGCGAACTGCTCGGCATCTATCCCGAGGGCACGCGCTCGCACGACGGGCGGCTGTACAAGGGCCGGGTCGGGGTCGCGCGGATGGCGCTGAAGGCGCAGGTGCCGGTGATTCCGTGCGCGATGGTCGGCACCTTCGAGATCCAGCCGACGGGCCGGGTGGTGCCGAGGATCAGGCGGGTGACCATCCGCTTCGGCGAGCCGCTGGAGTTCTCGCGGTTCGACGGGATGGACGGCGAGCGCCATGTGGTGCGCGCCGTCACGGACGAGATCATCTACGCGATCCTCGGCATGTCCGGGCAGGAGTACGTCGACCGCTACGCCACCGACGTCAAGGCGGAGCAGCAGGCCGAGGCGGCCAAGGCGAAGGGCAAAGCCGCCTAGGGCCGCCGCGGGTCAGCCTCAGCCGCTGAAGAGCTTGGCGGCCTTCAGGAACAGCTCGTACAGGCCGTAGGCGAACGGCGCCGAGACCCACAGCCACGCGAACGCGATCAGCGGGCGGCGGTCCTTCTCAGGTGTGGGCGTGCTCATGCGGGGCCTCCTTCGGCTCGTGGAAGCGGGGGTCGACGGGGCGTACGAACTCGTTGGCGGCGAAGCCGACGGCGAGCAGCCCGACCATGATGTAGACCGACATCGTGTAGAGGGCCGGGCCGGTGCGCCCGGCGGACTTCTGGGCGTCGGCGATCGCGTTGACGATCAGCGGGCCCAGGACGCCGGCCGTGGACCAGGCGGTGAGCAGCCGGCCGTGGATGGCGCCCACCTGGTAGGTGCCGAACAGGTCCTTGAGGTAGGCGGGGATGGTCGCGAAGCCGCCGCCGTAGAAGGACAGGATCAGCATGGTGCAGATGATGAACAGCGGCTTGGACGCGTTGCCCGCGATGGCGATGACGAGGTAGCTGAGGGCGCCCGCGCCGAGGTAGAGGCGGTAGACGTTCTTGCGGCCGATCAGGTCGGAGGTGCTGGACCAGACGAACCGGCCGGACATGTTGGCGAGCGAGAGCATGGCCACGAACCCGGCGGCCGCGCTGGCTCCGACGGGGACGGAGGTGTCGGCGAAGAAGTCCGTCACCATGGGGGCGGCCTTTTCCAGGATGCCGATGCCCGCGGTGACGTTGCAGCACAGCAGCACCCACAGGCACCAGAACTGGGGTGTGCGGATGGCGTTGCGGGCCGATACGTCGGCTCCGCTGACCAGCGGGGTGACGGCGGCCGGGTCCGGCGCGGTCCATCCGGCGGGTTTCCAGCCGGGCGCCGGTACGCGGACCAGCAGCACGCCCAGTGACATGAAGACCGCGTAGGCGAGGCCGAGGACGAGGAAGGACAGGGCGATGCCGGAGGAGTCCGAGCCGAAGGACTTGAGCATCTGCGCCGACCAGGGCGAGGCGATCAGCGCTCCGCCGCCGAAGCCCATGATGGCGATGCCGGTGGCCATGCCGGGTCTGTCGGGGAACCACTTGATGAGGGTCGACACCGGCGAGATGTAGCCGATGCCCAGGCCGATGCCGCCGACGAAGCCGTAGCCGAGGACCACCAGCCAGTACTGGCGGGTGGCGGCGCCGAGGGCGGCGATCAGGAAGCCGGAGGAGAAGCAGACCAGGGACACGCTCATCGCCCAGCGCGGGCCGTTGCGCTCGACGAGTGTGCCGCCGAACGCGGCGGACAGCCCGAGCATGACGATGCCGAGCTGGAAGGGCAGCGCGCTGAGGGTGCCGGAGAGGTTCAGCGAGGATTCGAGCGGCGGCTTGAAGACGCTCCAGGCGTAGGCCTGGCCGATCGCGAGGTGGATGGACAGGGCGGCGGGCGGGACCAGCCATCGGCTCCAGCCCGGCGGGGCGACCGACCGCGACCGGTCGAGGATTTTGGGTACGGGTAAATCCCAACTGCCCATGTGTTCCTCCGTGTTGATACCCCGAATGTTGAACGCGAAATCAGTATTCAGGTGTGACGGGTGGGCGTCGAGGGGCCCGCGCATTGCGCCTGTGGCGGATCCGCGCTCGGCGAACGCCACTGGGCCGGGGCGCCGCCCGCCCGTAGCGTCACCGGCATGACATCAACCGCATTCGTGATCGGGGCGACCGGGCAGATCGGGCGGGCGGCGGTGCGCGCGCTGGCCGAGGACGGGTGGGAGGTGCGGGCCGCCTCTCGGGGCGGCGGCGCCGACGAGGACTGGCCGGAGGGCGTACGGCCGGTGCGGGTGGACCGGGCGGACGGCGCGGCGCTGGCGGCGGCGCTCGGCGACGGGTGCGACGTTCTCCTGGACTGCGTGGCCTACGACGCGGGCGACGCACGGCAGTTGCTGGGACTGGCGGACCGGATCGGATCGGCGGTGGTCATCTCCAGCGCTGCGGTGTACGAGGACGAGCAGGGCCGCAGCTTCGACACGCAGGACCAGCCGGACGGCTTCCCGCGATACCCCGTGCCGGTTCCGGAGGAGTATCCGACCGTGGCGCCGGGCGATGCCACGTACGGCACGAAGAAGGTCGCCCTGGAGCAGGAGTTGCTGGCGGCGGGCGACCGGCTGCCGACGACGCTGCTGCGCGCCGGGGCCATCCACGGCCCGTACAGCCCGGCACTGCGCGAATTGTGGTTCATCCAGCGGGTGCTGGACCGGCGGCCCGTGCGCGTGCTGTCGTGGGGCGGTACGAGCCGCTTCTCCCCCGCGAGCAGCGCCAACATCGCGGAGCTGGTGCGGCTGGCCGCGCGCAAGCCGGGCTCCCGGGTGCTCAACGCCGTGGATCCGCGCACCCCGACCGTGGCGGAGATCGGTGCCGCGATCGACGCCGCGATGGGCTGGTCCTGCGAGACCGTGCTCGTGGACGGCCCGCCGCCGGTCGGCCAGGTCGGGGAGACGCCGTGGTCGACGCCCTACCCGCTGGTGTTCGGCATGGCCGGGGCGGAGCGCGAACTCGGCTACCGGGCGGTGACGTCGTACGAGGACTCGCTGCCGGCCACGATCGACTGGACGCTTGCCGCGCTGCGCAAGGGTGACTGGCGCGAGGTGTTCCCCGTCCTTGCGCAGCGCGCGAAGACGGGAGGCGATCCGTTCGACTACGCGGCGGAGGACAATTGGCTGGCGAACCGCTAGTCACCCGCCTAGCCTCGTCGTGATGACGGGGACGATGACGGGGAAAAGAACATGAGCGCCCGCCTGCGCGGCATCGCCAAGGAGAACCAGGCCATCGTCGCGGCGGGCGGCTACCGCTCGCCGCACGGCCGCGAGGTCACGCTCGGCCCCTCGGTGACCCGCGCCGCCGAGGGCACCCGGGTGTACGGGCCGGGCCCGGTCGCCGTACCCGACGGCGCGGCGCCGGGCCCGGCCACGGCCTTCGAGGTGACCGGCGAGAGCAGCCTGCAGGCGGCCCGCCGTTTCACCGCCGAGGCCCCGGACCCGGTGGCCGTGCTGAACTTCGCGTCCGCCCGCAACCCCGGCGGCGGCTACGTCAACGGCGCCCAGGCACAGGAGGAGGCGCTGTGCCGGGGCTCGGCCCTGTACACATGCCTCCTGCGCGTGCCGGATTTCTTCGCCGCCCACCGCGCCGACCGCAGCCCCTTCTACTCCGACCGCGTCATCCACTCCCCCGCCGTCCCCGTCCACCGCGACGACCGCGGCCGGCTCCTCGAAGAGCCGTACGCCGTCGGCTTCCTGACCTCGGCCGCGCCCAACGCGGGTGTCATCGCCCGCCAGAGCCCAACCGACGCCGCCCGGATCCCCGCCGCCCTCGCCTCGCGCAGCGAGCGCGTACTGGAGGTGGCGGCCGCCGAGGGCTACCGGCGGCTCGTCCTGGGCGCCTGGGGCTGCGGCGTGTTCCGCAACGACCCGGCCGACGTCGCCCGCTCCTTCCGTACGCTCCTCACGGACGGCGGGCGCTTCGCGGGCCGCTTCGAGCGCGTCGTCTTCGCCGTCCTCGACCGGCACGGCGACTCGCCTGCACGCCTGGCGTTCGCCGCGGCCTTCCCGGCACCATCCCCGTCCCGGAGGTAGCAACGGCATGAGCAGCGACACGAGCGGCAAGCTGAACATCGCCACGGTGATGGACGCGGTGCCGGAGAAGTGGCTCCCGCATGTCCTCGCCGAGGTCAACGACTACGACGTGAAGGTCGCCAACGTCGAGGGCGACTTCGACGAGCACGTGCACGCGGACACCGACGAGTTCTTCCTGGTGCTGGCGGGCCGGCTCCATCTGGACATGCCCGGCGGCACGGTGACCCTGGGCCCGCTGGACGTCTACACGGTGCCGAAGGGCACCCCGCACCGTCCGCGCGCCGAACAGGGCACGCGGATGCTGATGTTCGAGCCCCGGGGCACGGTCAACGCCGGCGACGGCAACGAGGACAAAGGGACCACCGGCGTCCGGGTCACGCCCTAGCTCGCCGTGCGGCGGATCCGCCCCGCGTAGTGCTTCTCCAGTTGGAGGTTGCCCTCGAAGCCGCCGGGGACGTTCGCGGAGACGTAGACCGGGGGGCGGTGGCCGGTGGCGAGGAGGAGGGCGCCGGCTTCGGCGACGGCCATTTGGACGAGCATGACGGCGGTGAGGCTGGAGATGGCGCAGATGGCTCCGCCGCCGGGGAGTTCGAGGAGGGCGTCGCCGCTGGGGGCGGCGTTGTCCAGGACGACGTCGGCGAGGTCGGCGAGCTTGCGGCCGCTGGGGTGGGCGGCGGCGACGGAGCGGGTGTGGGCGAGGGAGGTGATGGCGAGGATGCGGTGGCCGTGCTCCTTGGCCCGCAGGGCCATCTCCACGATCACGCTGTTGACCCCGGAGTTGGAGACGATCACGAAGAGATCCTCGGGGCGCGGCGAGGCCAGCGCGTAGAGGCGGTCGGCGACGCCGGGCCGCCGCTCCAGCAGCGGGTCGTCCAGGACCGAGGGGTCCTCGCCTCCGAAGAGCACCAGGTCGGCGATCTGCAGCCGGTTGGTGGGCACCAGGCCGCCGGCCCGGCCCGCGATCTCCAGTACGGCGGCCTGCGAGTGGCCGGTGCCGAATGCCTGGATCACGCCGTCGGCGGCCACGCAGTCCGCGATCAGCCGCGCCGCCTCGGCCACCTGGGGCCGGGCCGCTTCAGTGAGGTCCTGCAGGACTGCAAGGCTCTCGCGGGCAAAGCCGGCGGCGTTGACGGATTCAGCGGACACGCGACACTCCCGGTGGCTTGAGTCATCAGAGATGCATGACATACATGAATCACTGAACCATAGAGCCGCACTCACGGACAAGTTCCAGCCGGTCCCGTACCCGCACGCGGTCGTGAATTTCAGGTGGTCACACCTTTGGTGGCTGGTACATTCGTGCTCTTGAGCATGCACAGAACGAGGAGATCGCGAACACCATGGAACGGACAGCCCCCGGCCCCGCCGTGGCCTCCACAGACGTCACCGTGCTGATCCGGACAGAGCTGCCCCGGCTGGCCGGCTCGCTGCGGAAGGTGGCGGAGCTGATCCTCGCCGACCCGACCGCCGTCGCCCACACCTCCGCCGCCGAGCTGGGCCGGCGCACCGGCACCTCGCAGGCCACCGTCACCCGTTTCTGCCGGGCCATCGGCCTGGACTCGTACCAGCACCTGCTGATCGAGCTGGCCAAGGAGCGCGGGCGCGGCGAGACCTCGGACTGGAGCAACGCCGAGATCGGCCCCGACATCTCCCCCGACGACAGCCTTGAGCGCGTGGTCAATGTCGTCGGCCACGCGGATCTGCGGGCCGTGCAGCAGACCATCGAGCGCATCGACCTCGACGCGCTGGAGCGGGCCGCCCAGGCCACCGCCCGCGCCCGGCGGATCGACGTCTACGGTGTCGGCGGCAGCGGCGCGGTCGCGCTGGAGACCGAGGTGCGGCTGTTCCGGATCGGCTGCGCGGTGCGCGGCTGGAACGAGGTGCACGCCGCGGCGACCTCGGCCGCCCTGCTCACCCCGTCCGACGTCGCCATCGGCATCTCCCACTCCGGCTCCACCCGGGAGACCCTGGAGCCCTTCGAACTGGCCAAGGAGCGCGGCGCCACCACCGTGGCGATCACCGCGGACCCGCGCTCGCCGCTCGCCCGCGCCGCCGACATCCGGCTCATCTCCTCCTCCGCCGAGACCAGCTTCCGCACCGGCAGCATCGGCGCCCGGCACTCGGTGCTGGTGCTCATCGACTGCCTGTACGTACGGGTCGCGCAGCTGTCGTACACCAGGGCCAGCGCCTCGCTCGCCCTGACCGATCACATCAGCCCGCAGCACTCGGCGAAGGCACGCCGCAACCGGTGAAACCGCCAGGAATGCAGAATTGATCCACCATATTTTTCTCCGGATGGTTGATTGAACCAAACCGCCGGTGCCAGGATTCCCCCATGCGCGTCAACTCTGTGGAGTCCACCCAGCTCTTCACCGGCACCCTGGAGCAGCCCCTCCAGGTACTGCTCGTCGAGACAGCCCACCTGCCCGGCCGCACCGTCCGGCTGACCGTCGAGGGGCCCCAGGTCCGCGGCGACGGGGAGACGACGGCCGTGACCGGGGACGACGGCATCGCACGCGCCGAGGTCCCGGTCACCACCGGGCTGCGGCCCGGCGAGCGGTGCCCGGTGACGGTGCGCGCGCAGGACGCCGGCGAACCGGATCAGTCGGCGCTGTGGCAGGGCGAGTTCGAGGCCGCCGAGCCCGGCTGGACCATGTTCATGGTCAGCCACTTCCACTACGACCCGGTCTGGTGGAACACCCAGGGCGCCTACACCGAGACCTGGGACGTCGCGGACGACCCGGGCCGCACCGGCCTGCCGGCCCGCACCTTCGACTCGCGCGGCCAGTCCGGATTCAGCCTGGTGCGGGCCCACTGCGACCTGGCCCGCCGCGACCCCGCGTACACCTTCGTACTCGCGGAGATCGACTACCTCAAGCCCTACTGGGACGCCTTCCCGGAGGAGCGCGCCTTCCTGCGCGAGCTGATCCGCACCGGCCGCGTCGAGATCATGGGCGGCACCTACAACGAGCCCAACACCAACCTCACCGGCGCCGAGGCCACGATCCGCAACGCGGTCTACGGCTCCGGCTTCCAGCGCGACATCATGGGCGCCGACCCGAAGACCGCCTGGCAGCTCGACGCCTTCGGCCACGACCCCCAGTTCCCCGGCCTGATGGCCGACGCGGGGCTCGACTCCAGCTCCTGGGCGCGCGGCCCCTTCCACCAGTGGGGGCCGACGCTCGCCATCTTCGGCGAGCAGCCAAAGGACCCCACCCGCATGCAGTTCCCCGCCGAGTTCTCCTGGATCGCGCCGTCGGGCCGCGGGCTGCTCACCGCGTACATGGTCAACCATTACGGGGCGGGCTGGGCGATCGACAACGCCCCGGACCTCGCCACGGCGCGAGCGGCCGCGTACCGGCTGTTCAAGGGGCTCAAGCAGGTCGCGCTCACCAAGAACGTGCTGCTGCCGGTCGGCGGGGACTACGCGCCGCCGTGCCGCTGGGTGATGGACATCCACCGCGACTGGAACGAGCGGTACGTGTGGCCGCGCTTCGTCAGCGCCCTGCCGCGAGAGTTCTTCGCCGCCGTACGAGCCGAGCTGGAGGCCGAGGGGCGCAAGCCCTCGCCGCAGACCCGGGACATGAACCCGGTCTACACCGGCAAGGACGTCTCGTACATCGACACCAAGCAGGCGCAGCGGCGCGGCGAGACCCTGCTGGCCGACGCCGAGGCCTGGGCCACCCTCGCCTCGCTGCTGACCGGCCGGGCGTATCCGGACGCGGCCCTGGACAAGGCCTGGCGGCAGGTGGTCTACGGCGCCCACCACGACGCGATCACCGGCTCGGAGTCCGATCAGGTCTACATCGACCTGCTGACCGGCTGGCGTGAGCTGGTGGACCTCGCCGAGGAGGTGCACGCCGACGCGACCGGGGCGCTGGCGGACCTCGTCGAAGGCTTGGGCTCGGGCTCGCCGGACCTGGTGGTGTTCAACCCGGCGACCTGGGAGCGCCGCGACGTCCTGACCGTGGCCGACCCCGGCATGGTGCCGGTCGGCGACGACGGGGCGCCGCTGCCCGCGGTGAGGGAGGAGGACGGCTCGCTGAGCGTCGTCGTGCCCGAGGTGCCCGGGATGGGGCTGCGCGCGCTGTCACTGGCCGGCGGGGAGGTGCCCGGCTGGGAGGCCGGCGAGGGGCTGACGATCTCCAACGAGTTCTACGAGCTGACGGTCGACCCGGCGCGCGGCGGCGGGGTCAGCTCGCTGAGGTCGCTGCCGGACGGGCGGGATCTGCTGCGCCCCGGGGACCTGGGGAACGAGATCGTCGTCCAGGAGGAGTACCCGCGGCACCCGAAGTTCAGCGAGGGGCCCTGGCACCTCACGCCCACCGGCACGACGGCGGCCCGCAGCCGGGACGTCGCCGCGCGGGTGAGCGTCGAGCACTCCCCCGCGGGCTCCCGGATCACCGTGACCTGCGACCTCGGCCTGTTCCGCTGCACGCAACGGCTGACGCTGTGGGCCGGGGTGGCCCGGGTCGACGCGAGCACCACGGTCGACGGCTACGACGGCGCGGACCGGCTGATCCGGGTGCGCTGGCCGTCCGCCGTACGCGGCGGGCTGCCGGTGCACGAGGTCGCGGACGCGGTGATCGGGCGCGGCTTCGGCTTCGTCGACGTGGACAGCGAGCAGTTCCCCTGGACGCTGGACAACCCGGCGAACAACTGGTTCGGCCTCGGCGCCACCGCAACGGCGGCGGTACGGGACGGACAGGGCGGGCCGCCCGTCCACCGGGCGGTCGGGGTCGCCGAACTGGTCTTCCCCTCCTGGGACGAGGCGGGCGAGCTGGGCGCGGAGCTGGCGGCGGCGCTGGTGCGGGCCGGGGTGACCGCCACGTCCTCGGTCGCGGGCGGCCCGCGCTACGGCAACCTGGAGGTGGACTCCAACCTGCCCGACCTGCGGATCGCGGTGGGCACCCCGGAGCGCAACGCGGTCGTCGCGGAGGCGCTGGGCGGTGACACCGCCGAGCTCGACCGGCAGCTGGAGGCCCGCGGCGTGGCGGCCGTATGGGTCGCGCCGCGCGCGGGGCTGCGGGAGGAGTGGGTGCCCGGGGCCGACCTGTGCCGGCTCGACCAGCTGCCCCTGCTGGTGGTCGCGGGGGTGCGGCCCGAGGACGACGCGAAGGCGGTGGCCGAGCTGATCGCGGACCTGGACGACGCGTCCTTCCAGGTCACGGCGCCGGGCTCCGGGACAGCCGTCCCCGAGGGCGACGCCTGGGACGGCCACACGTTCGCCGTGCTCAACCGGGGCACCCCGGGGTGCGTCGTGACGACCTCGGGCGACCTGTACATGTCGCTGATGCGCTCCTGCACCGGCTGGCCCTCGGGCATCTGGGTCGACCCGCCGCGCCGCACCACACCGGACGGCTCCGCCTTCCAGCTCCAGCGCTGGACCCACACCTTCGACTACGCGGTCCTCGGCGGCGAGGGCGACTGGCGCGCCCTCCAACTCCCGCGTCACGGCCACGACTTCAACCATCCCCTGACGGCCCGGCTGCGCGACGGCGCCGACGGCACCCTGCCCAGGTCCGCGCGGCTGCTGGCCGTCGAGCCGGAGGGCGAGGTGATCGTCGATGCCCTCAAGCCGGGCGGCTCGCCGCTCGCGCGGGGCAGTGCGGTGCCGTCCGACCCTTCGCGCGGGATCGCGGTACGCGTCCACGAGGTGTCAGGACGGCCGGTGCAGGCCCGGCTGAGCGGGCCGCTGGCCTGGACGGCG
>Ga0307517_10007182_pt1 | contig 16317 bp, 13 predicted proteins | sample 23_EM_MG_FD_194515 | JGI IMG/M metagenome (GOLD analysis project Ga0307517, IMG submission 194515) | Populus trichocarpa ectomycorrhiza microbial communities from riparian zone in the Pacific Northwest, United States - 23_EM | ecosystem: Host-associated > Plants > Roots > Unclassified | place... | reverse complement strand
ATTATCGACAATGAGTTGAACTGGACAAAGTTTCCGGACAGGAGTAGTATACAAAAAGCTGCCCGTCATCGAGCACTCGGTCATTTAATCAAACACCGGTACCCGCCTTATTCCCAGCAAGGCATTCGTGTTCTCAAACTGCGCCAAGTGACTCATCTTTGGGGTTCATTAACTGCCTAAAATTACCTACACATGGCCATCGTGTGTGCGGTCATCGCCCCAATACCGACCATGAATAGCACTCTGAAGACGGAATACAAATATATGGTGAATTGGTTGTCATTCCCGCCATTACTTTAATTTCAGACGGGAAAGCCCGAATCTAATCGATTCGATGGGTTGGACGACATCTATTGGAGGTCGAGGTTTATGATGATCCGAAAGGAGGCCATCCTAGATTGGAGCCTGGAATTAATCGTATCTCCAGTGCCCAATGTGCAAATATAAACAGTGTGAAGAAGTTCGCTCTAGAATTCATTGGCACTAGTCCCGTCATTTTTGAATCACGAGCGCTTGAGTGATGGCCTGGGCCCTTGAGCCGAACCAGTTCAGCAAAGTTATTCGTGCCGTCCGATCCCAGGCTCATCGACACTGATGTTCCTTTCGTCAACTTACCGTTTGTTTGAATATCCTTTTTTTCAAGTCGAATCGTGTCCGTACGATTCCGTCGGATTTGAGTTTACTCCCAATTATATAACGCTTTCGACACGGAAATTTCTCGATTGACGCCTATGCTTGCACCGGCTTACTCAGAATGGATGAATTTATGGGCTTGGAATTATTTCACCTTCCCTGCTAGCTCCAAAATTCCAACCGGCATCTTATCGTTTAGGTTCCTGAGATGACTGGCATCTCCCGGCCATCCCACCTTCGATCTCTACAGGGCTTCATTGTCTCGGGGATCTCAGCTGGTACGTTACGGTTACCTATTTCACACCTCACCTAATGAATAGATTATTCATCTCGCTATGATGCAATTCATTAGGCGAACATGTGCTATCTAGGCAAAATCATATCGTTTCGATTGTACATGTGATATGGTCGTCTTGTCCCATTTCGCAATTTACGTCCTATCTGTTAGTAGAAGTAATTTCTAACAGGGTGCGAGGTGGTGCCCATTTCTTAACTCTAGGGGTACAATCCAGAGTATGAATTTTTTACTTGGTCTCCGATATTGGAATGAGCGTGTATCTCTTGGGCTAAGCCGGAAAACGGTTGAAGTACCTAGAAACACGATTACAGTTCTAGCCGAAGCCTAGTAGGACTTATAACGCGGCTGTCAGAACATCCCATCGTTGGGGCCAACCACAATTCCTCACAGGCCCCTCATATTTCCAGTCCTTGCATTGTGATGAGATTTACTCATCTCTCGGATACATTACCCGGTTTCCCAGGCCCCTCACACAGACCGTTGAGTAGCAAATGTTGGCACGAAATCACCAAAGAACACCCTTGAAATACACGGAGGCAAATTTAATGGTCGTCCGGTAAGTAAACATGTATGTCGGTGATCCAAAAGAACAGCGAAAAAAACAGCGTGCGTCACGAACGTCTCTTAGGACACTGGGGTCCGAATCCATCGAAGGCCTCCGCGAACATCTGATAACTTTTCGTGTTATGAATACGAACTCGTTATTTCCGGTTCAAGCGAGTAAATATATATATATATATGAGAACCGAATCATCATTCGAAACACACGGAGAGTCACCTCTGCATCCACTTGGTTGATTCTCGATATGTAAAGTTTATCCCGCAGTTAGAGCGAGCAATCAGTGAGCTTATTTACAAGACTACGACACACCCCCTTCAACAATTCTGACGGAACATTCGACACACACACATGCGCTTCGAGATAAGGACTGGAAGGAGAGAGACTTTCCCGTCCACTCAGTGTGGTCGTGGAACACCTAGTTGGCACATTTTTTCACAAGCTACGACTTAATGCCGCGAGGATATCCTCGAAAAAGGATATTTAGTTCTGTGTTATGGCGCCATTCTCCTGGGAAGAAAGATATCGGCACGGTAAGTAGCGGATGATGGTTCAAAGGAGAAAGGCGTGTGCACGACTTCGAATTCGCGAGTATTTTTGTTATGCCGGTCCGAAGGCTGCGAAGTTATTCCCTGCACGTCCAGAAGAAGCTACACAACCAGAAAAAGATACTCGATTCTTGAAGCGATTGTATAAATGCAAACTAAAATGTATTGCGCCGAATTCTTTGACCAAGAGACTCCCTATTACGGCTGGCTGGGTGAATTACTTCCTTCTCCGGTGCGCACATCGGTATAGTGAAACAAAGGAAATCCAGGTGTAATGCACAAGTAGGTACGCATAACGCGAAAGGCATCTAGCTACCGATATTCCGCCCCGCAGTCACCTATTGAAGTGATAATTTGCCTGCCCCTTGAGCGATCTAGAACATTCTCGATGGCGATGTTGTCATTTTGGGTTAACTGGAACCCGAAAACCTTATGGTTGTCATCGGGATGCTCAGAGAGACCGAGGCGCGCTCCTAGAGGGTATAAGAATTCGCCAGGAGTAGGGGTGTCTGGAGCTCACCAATTATGACGGCACCGACGAATGGGTGGTTCAAGACCCAACGTGTCGCAACGTTGGCGATGCTTCTTCCGTGTCGATCCCCGATCGTGCGCAGAACGGTGAGAAGTGACTGAAATAAATCCCAAGTTCCCCACGCCTGGACAATCATGTCAAGGTACTTGAAACACAAATAACAACGGAGAACGTTAATCTTTGGATAAGATACGCTCCAAGAAACCAAGCATGAATATTACCTTTCTTTGGGACGGTGTGAGGTTTCCCGAGTAGGGATCAGGTTCCGGATATCCAAGCCACTTATCTGCCAGGAACCCACCACACTAGAGTACACGCTATTATTCAAAATGTGGAGCCTGAATGTTTTTATTTCGGCGCACCAAAGTACCATATGTAAGCAGCTTCAAACCATGCTTCTGGCAGACATCGGCCATACCGTGCAGAGGTCTGGTGTCTATCAGTGAGAACTACATGCGGTAAGGCGATATACGGAGCGTTATATAAAAGGGTTACTTACCTGTACTTGGTTCGAGACAATGGAACCGGGGCCCAGTTCCGTACATATTTCGTCAGTCCTGATTGTGTCGAAATTACAAAGTCCAACGGCAGAGATAACGCCCTCATCCCTTAAGTCTAGGAGGTGGTTTAATGCGACCAAATATCCTTTATCTGAATAGTCCTGCCAGTGAAACTGGTTCCACTTCTCAGGATATGAATATGACGTATGGGGTTGTTGCGTACCTGTAGTAAATCAACGTGTTTGGTTCTCATGCGGTCCATGCGTTCCTGGACGGCGGTCTGTACTACATTCCGGGAAGGGGTTATGCTTTTGAACGCACACCACTTAGTCGCACCGAGAATCTGGGATGTGGGCATTGACTCTCGGAATTGACCCTAGAGAACCAAATACGTGTCAATCGAACGAAATGCCATTAGTAAATTTGAAATATACGAAGATGATCTCTGCACTCCCATAGTGATCGGCTAATCGTAATCCAAATGAGTCCTTGGTTTTAATGAAACAAGGAACCACCGTCTTGGTACTCACCCTAAAGAAAGCATTACGTTGGAAGTGGTAAGACCATAATGGCGAACTAATGTTGCGAACGAACGAACATACCATATCTGTAAGATAAGATGTCAACAGCGACGAGGAGATAGCAGGAGGATTGTATTCACCAAATGCTGTATACCCCATCTCAACGTGGCGTGCCATCCCACTGCGAACTTTACTGACGGAAGCACTTCCCCAAGCGTTGCTTGATAGCTGCCATAGGCCGGTCCAGATACGAGGGGTAGTGAAGGGACCGAGACGGAAAGTTTCGCTAGGACAAGTAGAGGCCATGAGAAATTTTGGACAAATGCTGAATGATGAAGGTTGAACGCTGAACTTCAAATCCGTTGAAGATTTATAGAAAACCGAGGTGGGTTCCGGCAAATAAAAGTTTAGAGTAACAAGTATGTAGAAATGGAGACGAGCTGGATCGATCGGATTCGATCCAGGTCGTGCGAGTTCGAGCGAGCGAAACGTGCCATCACGAAGCGCGTGACTTCTGCACAAAATCGAAACAACCTTTACGATGTTGATCCCAGGGTCATATCTCACATTTGTCCGCCATTCGCCCCCTTCGATTATCGACCCCTTTTGGCTTCTGGTCAATCAATTATCTGTACAAAAGGCGGCGACGAGAAAATACACCGGAACAAGGCCCGCGGAATCATACCGATCTCCTATAATCGGGGCTAATCAGATCTCGACACTGATGCACACCTTTTGATTGAACTCCAAGAACCCTATATAATGTTCGGCCTGTATGAATAGCAGTTATTCAACTTCACTATACGGCTCCCAAGAACCTCCCCATCTTTTTCATTACGCCCATATCTCCCGATAATACTATGCCAGCCCCAGAGGTCGTCTTCAGGAACATCGAGATGCGACCAGCACTAGGCCACGTGTAAGTTCTCTATTTAAAGTTCGCAAATGTAAATACTCACCGAGGAAACAGAAATCTCATGGTTGATACCTTCATCGCAAACGCGAGTGCAGATGAGTAGGTGCCAACTACCAACGAGATCTATTATTGGTTCACATTCAACTCCGTAGTCTCCGGTCCGTTGTTCGCAACTTGTTAGCGACGGGCCCTCCAGGTATCGCACCTGCTTTCAGCAATGCAGCTCGCTCGCGTTTACGTCAAACGAACACCAAAGCCTTACCAGCCCCCTATTCCCTCTTTCGTAAACAGACACGAGAGTCACCGGCTACACCATTGCCACACCTTCACGACACACTGTCGCGTGCTCGCTCTCTTTACGGTGCTGGTATGGGCTTTTCGAGTTTAGTCGTGCTGGCGTCGATCGTGCGAGCCACTATTGGTCTTCGGTGGGAAGACGATGGAGATATGTCGGATATCCTTGCGATCATTGATGCTGATATTGGTCAGGCCATACAGGTAAGTTTCGTTACCTCAAATGACATACACGACCCGACCTTATCAGACCGCTTCCCAGAGTTCTAAAGAGGAAATTGAGGGGAGTCGAGTTGTTGACTTTTGCTCAGCACGTGAGGCCAGGAACGAGTTACGATGTGCTGTCAACGACAGTGTCGCAGACGTGCAATCTTGGGGAGGGGAATTTCCTTTTGAGCGCGCAGCTGCGAGTCTTGAATACTGGAAGATTTAATTATAGATATTTCTACATACACTACTTAGACTAGATTCGTATACTTACTTGTTCGTTTTACTTCACTTACGATCGCATCGATTTATTATCATAACGATACCCTTTTCTACTGATGGTGTTTCTCAGCGCTCGAAAGCTTATCCTGGCAGTTGTCGGCAGCCTTCAGAATAATTATGATAACGGTCGGAATTTGACAATTGGTCTTAGTTTCGAGCTTTCAACCTCAAGTTAAGACCAGGCAGCGCCTGACACATGGAATATTTATGAAATTATGTGCAAGAACCTGAATATATTTTTTTTAAAAGCGAACAAACGCTGTGGATGGAGTGTACTTGGAAGAAAAGTTTGCAACGATCAGAATCTAAGACCGAGCGTTTGCACATGATTCCGACTCACGGGCCTTGTGTCCATGTTGGGTCCAAGGAACTTACCCCAGAATCGGCGGTGTTGCATGTGGTTTTGTACTGGTAAATATGAGCGAACAAAAAGTCCTTTATTGAATGCAACAGCAAAAGATATCAATGAACGTATGTAAGGATACCAGCGCCGGATGGGTTTCTTGCAGAAGCGAACAAGGGGAAAGGATCGCAGGAGACGGAAGCAGTTCGGTGTCTGGAATGCCGGCGACAACCAGGCGCTCTGATCCTCGGAGAGATGCCCAGTGTGGATGGAGGAAATTCACGAGGCGAATGGGTGCCGCTAACACATAATGGCGCCAAGCAAGGGAAGGAAAATCCACGTTTCCCGTCAGAAAAGCGTTGGTGTGGTGACAAATATTGCGGCGCCATGACGAGCCGCCATTGGCCGTATGATGTTTCATCAAATAAGCTCTGGTACAGCAAGGTTTCGGTACTGACCGAAAGGGGTTCACCCCGCCGACAACTTGCCGCTCAGCCGCTCAGAAACAGCAGCAAGATGCATCGTTCCACCTCCTCAGCTCATCCCACCACAGCGTGAATATTTGAATCAGACACGCTTTCTCTGAACTTAAGCTTGCTGGTTTTCCGCTGTACCATCCATTAAATATATATTGATAATCGTGCATTTGCAGAAACTTAAAATGTCAGATATGGTGTGAGCCAAAAGATGCCGTTTCCCGAGTGTTGGTCAGTGTTCCTCGGGTTCCACGCTGAATGAAGTCCGAGAAACTCGCTCAGCGCCTGTCTCGGCTATGAGCCGAGATAAGGGGAAAATATTTACCACTACAAATGTTCGTAATGCAGTACAACTAATGAACAAATGACTTCCAGGAGAGCAAAAGATTATTACCCAGACTGGGCATTTAATTCTTCCAGACCTCCGCACTGTACTCGGATTGAATACTGAATGATGCCTCCGATCAAACGGCCGGGAATCGGTGGATCCGATACACTTGGTTTGTACTGAATGCTTCGTTGATAAGAGGTGGAGCCAAACAAAAGTAGAAACCCTTGATAAGCGCCAGAGTGTCAATACTCACCTGCTAATTATGGCCCGATCACACACGCATGCAGCGCTCTTCTCAAGCAATCCACCTCGGGACTTGGGCCGGACTTTCGGTGGGAAATTCGCAATCCAAGTTCGATTATTCCCAGCTCTGTAAAACCCACGAACTCTCGTTGGAAGTTCTTCACTGTTGTGGTAAGACTATTTAGAGAGCGGTCAAAATCCAAAGCACGTTTGGGTTCGAGTCGTTAAAGGTCACGTGAATCTCCTTATGAGGAAGTAAGCCAGGCATTTTGCAGTAGGAATCAACCTGCAACTCTTTTGGCCCCCCCACAAAATAACTCTACCACAGTGCGCTTGCTGACAAGTTGTCTGATATAAGCTGGATTTTCGCCGGACCGGGAGATAAGTCTATTTGTCCTGGTTCTCGCATCAGGGGCGGGGCGGACTCCGAGGAGAGTACAAAGGAGGGCTAATTATTTTTGGCAGTTTTACATGGACGTTGAGAGTTCAAGGCTTGAAATTTTTAAAGGACATAATCGTAATTTTTATCAAATATTTTAACCATCCTGGAGCCAACGATTCTTGAAGCGTTCTTTCACAGTAACTTTATTTGTTCCCATTGACATCTTTACCTGGTTCCCTATAACATCTCCTCAGAAGTCTTTCATTGAAGTCTTCAACAAAGAACTATCTCGCTGAGCTTGAGGTAATTGATTCCGCTGAGGTGGCGCCGCGCTCGTGTTGCACCCAAGCGTTCCAAGATATATAGTGGCATGCATAGGTGCTTTACATAACTTCTTGGCGTCTATTGTCGCATCTCCGAAACGGATCTAGAAGTGAGACTCACACACTTTTGTGTGCGTCAGAGTTGGATAAGTCTTATCCGCCAGCAGTTTTCGACCGTATCCATTCGAAAATTTGCACTATCCGTAATGCAGGTGGCTTTCTGGATACGAGGTCGGAAAATATATATTTAGGTGACCTTTCTTTACCGCGTTAGCTCCCGTGGGTGACCCTCGCTCTACTATGCCAGAGAAATATGTTACGTCAGAAAAGTTGTGCTTGTGAGCCTCGCTTCTCAGGAAAAAGTACTAACGATGCCCCGGGGGGTTACGGACATTAAATATGTAAGGAATCTGGAGCGGGCTCAGTTGTTTGACGAGTCTAGTCTTGCTTGGGACGTTACCTGCCGAGCGAAGGTTCCTCATGCTGACTTCGCTCTGTTAAAGAGGAAAATTCTGATGCCCTGTCGACTACTGATCCCTACCTCCTGTTAAGCGAGTCCAATTCAACGGGAATAGGAAGCATGGCGTTAGCTCTCGTTGAGAATTTCTATCCTAGAAACACTAGTGTCCATCCGGGGATCATGATCGAATCAAGGGACGAAGAGAACTCTGTATTGGACACAAAGAATGTTCAAGAGCTTTTAGGAACCATTCGTATGTGCATGTAACACTTCTGCACACATACATCTTTTCTCTGAAAGATCAATTACGTCTGAATTTCGAAAGGTGTTACATCCCGGCGATCAAATGCTGGTGGGACGGACCGCCACTCACTTGGGTTGGGATCAGGGTCACTGTAGATCACCAAATGTCAATATGTAGAACTCCGTCGATGCACGCGAGTCAAAATAGATTGAGCACCGAGAGCCCCTAAGGTTGTGGGATACTAAGTATATCATTGTAGAGTTATAGGGATTTAAGCAAGTGTTTAAGTCATCGTGATAAAATGGGATTGGTGAATGACATGTTCAAAAGACGAGAATGCACTGCGAGAGGCTGCGAGAGGTGAGGGGATGGCCGAGATGCCCTTGTGACTAAACACATCCGGACCCCGAACGAGCGGCTTGGTTTGCGCTGGAGTTGCGAGCCAACGTCGCCGGAAAAACATTTGATAAACTGCGAGGGAAGTTGCGACAGAAATATCAATATTCCTCTTCGTGACATGCGTGAGATCGCCACAGTTATTCCTGGAGTCAAGGGTATGCTCGAAAGCCAACATTTTGCTGTCCCCCACTAAGCCCGCACTTCACGAATTGGGCATAGCAAGCGAAGTCGCGGATTTCGGCCCGAGGGTATGAGATTGTACACTTGGGTGTTATGATAAGTAATTGTTATCGCCCCCTGGCTCAGTCGCGCAGCAGCAGGGGAGATGGCACGAGGTAATTTGGCTATCTGGCAGATAGAAATTATGTTCCTCAGCACTGGGAAGGGCAAGCTTCATCCAGGATTCAAATCCCGTTCATCCGTGACCGGGGAAAATGCGGAGACTGATGAGGATCTGGAACAAAGCACGTTCGACCAACCCGATAGTCTCCGATAGAGTCAAAAATGCGAGGGATAGATAAACTCCTAGAGAGTCTTGGGCGCAAAAAGCAGGAGATAAAGATCGAATCCGAGATTTTAGATCGAAGCCACGTCCGTTGTGCCAGTACACCTAGACCTGACCAATTGTGATTCGTGGAAGGGTGGGTTCGAAGGAGCTATGTATGTAGGGTGATGAACAAGCGTTCCATGGATTATTGAGACAAATGGACTGAGCCCCTATAAATTCGAGGCCAACCCGGAGAATTACCAAGCGAGCCTCTTATTTATTTAAAAGATGCATGGAGGAATGAATTCTGCGACAATTGTTGCAATTATACCAAATCACGTGTAAAAGGTCACGTTTTGATTTGGTCATCCCTTCGCAGCGATTTTCGCAGAAAAGCCTCACCTTCATCACTTTCCACTTTCCCCCCACATCCACCTCTCGTGTGCCCCCTTCCGTTTTCTGTTTATATTTTTTTCGACCTTCTAGAGATCGCTCGTCTTGTGCATTTGTGTTCGCCCTTTGTGCAGCCTTGGGCCCCAAAATCGTCAATTGACGTTGACTCTCGTCCAACCATGGGAATTTGTCTTCTCACCGCCACATGTTCCTTGGAAACTCGCATGGGGGAAAGTGGGAGGGCAGTTCTCAACAAACCGATCCCTCATCGCTGCTCGCCTTTTGAGGCTCTTGTTGGTACATGGACGGATGGATCTGGTGATGCTTTCTTTCTCCAAATTTGCGCTGTAGACGATATTTCTCCCCTTAGACCGTTACAAGATAAACCACCCACGGGCGATCGTCTATGGTCCGTACTCGTGGTTGACTCGGGGACTGCCGCGGGAACTTTCACACCAGCGACATCGATGTGCGCAAACGTGGGAGGAGGACCACCTGGAAGGTCAGGAAACTTGATCACTAATGATATCACCTTTTCGACCAGCGTGATGCTGCCGCGTGACAATCCGGACCGCAGATACGTGATCGTATTTGGCTGGGTGATCGTGTTTGGTTGCCCTTCTTTCCACTGAACCAGCTCCAATGTCTTTACTAACGACGGCTACGATTCTTCCTTTTCTTATTTGGGGGCTCCCCTTGGCCGTCGTTGCACACGTCGATGGAATGGACATGAGCATGGATGGCTCCATGTCCCTCGCCTCCGGGACCATGAAGCCCTATCTCCACTTTACCCCCGGTGACGTTATCTGGTTCTTAGGCTGGGTCCCACAAAGTAGAGGAGCGATGGCGGGTGCAAGCATAGGGTTATTCCTTCTCGCGTTGGTTGACAGATGGTTGGCGGCAATTCGAGCGAGCGCGGAAAGTCACTGGAGGCGAAGGTATTTGTTCATCGTATTTCCATTCCTATTGGTTCATTAACATTACACTAGTGCGCAAGTCATCCGAACGAATAGACTAAACGCCGTAGCCAATGATACCAAACCCTCTTCCAATATCCCACGTTCGATACCCTCACGCTTACTTCACACTTCGCTTCCGTTCATTCCGGCCCATGATATCGCGAGGGGGATCCTACATGTTGGACAGGTGGCGCTTGGGTTTGCGTTCATGCTAGTCGTAATGTTAGTTGTCCAATCACAACTATTCATTCACTTTGTTGACCAATTTTTAATTGACGAAGGACGTATCAAGTTGCATTCATCATCTCGATTGTCGTTGGGTTGGGCGTTGGAGAGATGTTGTTCGGGAGGTACATTAGTGCCGCATCAACACACTAACGGTTGCAGTTTTATATGTTCTTGTAGGACTAGAATATACCGATGTTGCCAACGTTAAAAAGTTTTTTTTTTTTTTCTTAAGTTGCCTTATTGGGTGAAATCTCGTGACCATGTCAAGTTGCAAGCGACCCTCCTTCACGACTACACCACTGACCACATCAGTCATTCTTTCGACCTCGACCCTTCCTTCGCATTTGGAAATGCCGGATACTGGAACGCCGCCAGTAATACCTGTTCAGTTCCAACAATACAAGTATGTTCGCAAATTTGCAAGATGGTTGAATGAATCGTTGAACTTGCTTCTCAGCTCCTATTTAGTCGATCCACAATGGCAACGTAAATTCACCATTATTTGGCCAACCGTACTCGGTTTCTTCGTGCTTTTATCCCTGCCGCATCTCATCCGGTCCATTCGAAATGGTCAGGCGTACTCGACGCTTTTTGGCATTTTGGAAGATTACACCGGACGAGATTACTCTGCGCTTGTACAACCCATGCGTGAGACGGAGAGAAAACGGACGAGTGTCCTATGCAGGATAGAGAAGGTCATAGAGAAGTTTGGCTCGCTGTTTTATTGGACGCCACCTGGCCTTGGGCTGAACGCTGGTCAACGTTCGTAATTCTGTATCTCGAATGAAATGTCTCCTAATTTTTCCCACAGTCGTCGTTATCGTCGGATACATCGCTGCGGCTGTTCTCTGCATTGTCCTGGACGCACCATTGATAAGCAACTCGAATCGCGCAGGTATGTTAAATCGTTTTCTCCAATGCACGATGTCCATGAAATTCGTGTAGGTTTCATTGCGCTCGCCCAGTTCCCGATCGTTTTTCTATTCGCCATGAAAAACTCGGTCGTTTCCCTGCTTCTCGGACCAGGGAATGGATACGAAAGACTCAATTTCATTCATCGATGGTCAGGGAGGATCATGTTTCTTGGCGCGGTACTTCACGGTGCCCTATGGATCCGTAATCATCTCGAGTACGGGATCGAGATCATTGGCCAACAGAAGGAAACTTCGGGCATCGCTGCTCTTGGGTTGCTTGGTGTGATTTTCCTGTCCTCGTTGCGGCCCATTAGACGATTGTGTTATGAAGTTTTCTATATTATCCAGTGCGCCGCCTCATTTCGTCCGATCTATGCAAATCCTAATTTACTCCTAGCATGCTTTCGTTCATCGCTTTCTTCGTCACGATTTGCTATCATACCATCTATGCCTCTCCTTGGATATTCCCCCCTCTGGCCTTGTACGGTTTGGATCTAGTGATACGCATGCTCCGCCATCGTATCAAAGATGCTGTTCTGGCGCCAGTTGGGAATCAAATGACCCTTGTGAGTCGTGATTTCGTTTTGCCGATGGCCCATCTGATGTAGATTAGGTCCATATACCCTACGCCACGTCGGGCTGGATCGCAGGTCAGCATGTTCGATTACGCGTGTTCTTCTCCGGGAGGGTGTTCGAGTCGCACCCCCTGAGTATATTCTCGGCCCCTCCTGATATTTCCTGCATCACATCGATGCCAACAGGCATATCGCTTGGTGTTCGTGCGATTGGGGATTGGTCGAAAGCGTTAAACTCGTTCGCGAATGAGGGCCTCGCTGAGATCCGAGCTCTTGCTCCAGAGAAACACGCGGACGACCTTCTGGAAGTGCCGGTTCAAGTTATGATAGATGGCCCGTATGGAGGATGCAGCGTTGACTTGGGAGAATATGAGACGGCAGTATTGATCGCTGGTGGTGCGGGGATAACTTTCACTCTCGGTCTTCTGGATGATATCGTGGGCCGGTGCGTGAGGCAAGGGAGGAAGAATGGCGAGAGGACAAGAAGGATCGAGTTTGCGTGGTGTGTGCGCTCGTTCGGTGAGTTTCCTTTGAATATCATCTCGTTTCCTTCTCACCAAGTCACCAGGTTCGATCGACTGGTTTGCACCAGCTCTCATGGATATAGCACACGCTGCAGCTTCTTCGTCGACATCTGTAGCCCCGCTGGACCTTCACATTTCGATCTACGTTACATGCCTTTGTAACCCCGAAGCTGTACCCCCAATACCCAACTGCGATGTGACGATCATTCGCCCGTCACTCTATAAAGTCATCCTCGACCTCACGAACCACTGCAAAACCCTCTCTAAAGCCGACCTTCTCAAATCGGGATCTTCGTCGCCCGATATCTCACAGCCGGAGAAGTCTACGACACGCGATGTCGAGACGTTGGATTCAGAGGCTATTAGGAATATCAGGGAGAAGTTGCCATCGGTGCAGGGTGGGGGTGGTCTTGCGGTGTGTGCGAGTGGGCCACTGGGTATGACACAGGAAGCTGCGAATGCCGTTGCGAGGATTCAGATGTCTGGGCAAGCGTCGCAGTTGGGTGGTGTTGGACTTCATACGGAGGTTTTCATGCTCTGACCATGCATGGGGGGGGGTTCTCTTTTTTTCTTGGATATCTATTGAGGAATTTACGGCACAGTTCTGTTCTCTCTCCTTGCTCGAGTGTATTTTATGGTTCAATTGAAACGGAGCTTCGGAGTGGTTTTGATTTCAAATAGATTCGACCAACATCCTCTATGTTCGTCCGAGTGATATAGAGGATTGTTTCGCATCAGTTATTTTTGTCCGCGATTAGATTAGATCACTAGTGGCGCAATGTGGCTTTCCCAGAGACCATCATCACCACCTCCACCGTGCGATGCTCCTCAAACTCCCACCCGAAATTCTTGTCCAGATTCTTCAAGACCTTGATGTAACCAACCTATTCTCATGCCAGCTCACGACTAAATATCTCGACCACCTCATCCGCGGTTCCGTCATACTTCAGTACAACGTCGCTCTTGACGCTGCGAACGCCCAGGTCAATCCGTGCGTGTCGCTGACCATTGCCGAGAACCTTAAAGCCCTCAAGTCCGCCGAGAATGCATGGGCATTCCTGCGCCCTGATTTCACAGCCTCTATCCCTGTAACCCACAACCAATCGGGTGTGTACGATTTGACCGGTGGGGTTTATTTACTCAGCAACTTGACGAGGACCGCGTTGCACTACCTCAAACTACCGGGTAGGGAAGGGGATGAAAGTGATTGGAAGGTCTTGAGATCGGATAAATCAATCATAGATGTTGGTTTGTCCATCTTTGAGCACGATTTAATCGTCAACGTTGTGACGTGCGTTCCCTTTCATGTTTCGAACCAATGTCCTGATTTTTTTTGTTGGATAGTGAACCTCATCTCAACGCTGGCGCACCGACGACGTACGATATCGAGATCCAGTTCTTAGAATTTTCGACTGGTAATCCACACCCATACGCACGCGAGCATCGAATATTCGTCATGAATACCGAATGGGAGAAACCGTCCATTGGGATGGAAATAGTTGGGGAAAATCTCGTCCTCATCCTATCACATACGAATGGCTGGAGACCAGATAATCATATTTTCATTTACGAGTGGAAAACAGGGGTGCTGAAAGTCGTGCGTTGTCCCCGTTATCTTTTTCTCTTGCTAATGTTAACCGAAATGCGTAGAGCTTCGAAGCACCCTATCAGAGCTATTCTGGCCTCATATTCCTCTCGGAATCCCTCATCCTCCTGCCTAACACTCGCACACATGGACTTGATATTTTCCGCATCCCCATGAAACCCACCCTCCGCTCTCTTCGACCCATCCTTACGCTGAATCTCCCATCACTAGCTCATGGACGCGTCCTCGGCGGCATTTCATGTCGCTCAGAACCCAACCCTATCAGCCCGTCTTCCATTCCTAATATGAAACAACGGGCAAAGGATGGGGGGCACTTTTCACCCAAGCGATCCTTCTTCCCGAGCTCCGAAGATGCGTTGTGTATCTTTGACCTGCGGATACTTGTCCTCCAACTCGTGATGGATGCAGGCGGTGCGCTGAACATGCATTTCCGACTTCGACATCGGGTGACGTTCGTTGTGCATAGACGTGCACTGGTGGATCTAGTGGAGGTGTACGCCCAGGCGGAGGAGGCAGAATCGCAGACCGTTGATACTACGCAGGCTTCGCCTTCCACTGGGGATATCCTACCCGGGCCTCTTCCAGCCGGGGCGATCGCCGACGGGGTTTGGGAGGAAGGCGAGGATGAGTTTGGACCGGATGTGGAAAATTCGCGGTCGCGCAACATAGTTTCGTGGTCCCAGTGGGGGCCGGCTGTTACGAGGTGGTTCAACTCGGACAATGTGTCAACGCATTGGATCACTACGACAGCGGGGCAGCGATGTGTACGTATGGCTTCGGATCCGCCTCCGGAGGGGTATCATTTCGTTGTGCTGGATTTTAACCCAGTGAATGTAAAAAAGATGCAGTTATGGTTGAAGGAGAAGAGGGAAGTGGGCGAGAACGAGACGGAGGGGGAGTGGGAATGGGAGGAGGCAGTCCCCGAGATCGGGAAAGATACGCAAAATACGATCCCGTATCTGGTTCCGGAGGGTGAGGAAGATATCGATCACGAAGACTCTACTGAGGTTGTTGTTGACCCGACATTGCGTATGTGGATCTTTGATTTTACGCTCTGTTGGCACCGCACTAACCTGTTTCAGAACTTGCGCCGGAAAGCAATACTAATATCATGTCTGAGTTGCTGGCCGATCCCGGTTCAGAGGGTGATTCTACTGGATCTCCAATGGTACTCGATGAAATGGAAGACGAACTAATCAATTCGAATGAATTTCTATATTTTCCAACATCAAATCGCGTCCAAGTCGTTACTCAACGAGAGCAAGTTGAACCCGCAGATGCTTTCTCCGAACCCGTTGTCGGAGAGCTACCATATGTTGTCTCTGCGTCGCAGGATAAGCATCTTTATGATGGCGTTCTTTTGGACGAGGAACGGGTTATTGGGATCTTCGTGAGTTTCACTTCATCTCAAGTGCCATTTTCGGGTCACCTCTCTGATTTCTCCCTGCCCCTTTAGACGGGTGCTGCAGAACACATTGAACGTATTGACGTTCACCACTTTGGATAGGCACTAAGGTGATGGAAGATGGTTATTAGTCCGTGTAGTCTCGTTCAAAGATCTTTTTTTAAGAAACTCACTATACTTTCATTCGTATCATTCGGGTATCGGTGACAATTAGAAGACAAATTGTACAAGAACTATGATCATGCTTCTCTTTATCAATACATCTCCGCTCAGTAAACACACCATATTTTCGATCCATAGCTAAGTATCCGCGATGGACGGAGGTTACGGATCTATAATTAGACCTTCATGACGAATTCGTTTGATCGACACCAAGCTCTCCCTACTACAACTTGCAAACGCCTATATATATAACGAAGTACCACCTATATCGCATCGATGGAACGTTCAAATACTCCTTCAGTCGTTTGATCCGTTAAAACTGTTGACTTTCGTCCATTCCTTGATGGCTCCGACAAACAAGGCGTGGCGAATGTTGGGCGAATGCGATATTAGACTCGTTCAAACCAATCGGCTTTGTTTACTTAGCGAATCATGGTTTAGACAACCAGGTAGGGATGTTACAGTGTACCATATGATATGATACAATGAATATAAACAGTGTATCATATCATATGGGTTCACCGAACGCATTGAACCGGTGAATAATTTAATATAGACTGTATAGTGCCCTAT
>Ga0307517_10007181_pt1 | contig 16320 bp, 12 predicted proteins | sample 23_EM_MG_FD_194515 | JGI IMG/M metagenome (GOLD analysis project Ga0307517, IMG submission 194515) | Populus trichocarpa ectomycorrhiza microbial communities from riparian zone in the Pacific Northwest, United States - 23_EM | ecosystem: Host-associated > Plants > Roots > Unclassified | place... | reverse complement strand
GTTTTTTAATTAGTATTTTTTTTTTTATCATTTTGGTCATAAAACTCTTGATCTGGATGATTTGGTTCTGATTGAAGGTCAATTGGTTATGATTTCTTAGGCAAATGCAAAATTGAAAGAGAAAGGACAGGAGTAAAACATGCATTCAAAAGAGGTGGCGTCTTCAGAGTTTGCACAAAAAGTACACTTTCACCCTTAATCTTTATAACTAATACAATTTAGGTCCCTTTAAATGTTTACAATTCAATTTTAGTCCAAAAAATAATTTTTCTTATATTTTAGTCCTTTGTTAGAGAGAGATGAGAGAGAAAATCATCGTTGACACCAATTCTAGCAACCAAAATGGTCAATTTTGGTATCAACAGGCTTCATTTGGTAAAGGGAGTTCCACTTAGGTTTTTGTTTTACCTTAAAATTGCCTAAAAATATCCGAGCCATAATATAATTTAACATTTAAGAAGTAATCAAATATTTTAATGCTTTGAATGTTAATAAGATTTTTAATTATTTAAGATTATAGAACTTACATTCAACTGATGATATTTGCTTTGATTACAACCATGCACTGGAATTCCTTGACCAAAGAAAATGAACTGATATTTTTGGTGTTTTCAGGTTTTCTTGAAGATAAAAATTACAAGTTTACTGGATTATAAGCCTACTGATTACAAGCCTACTAATTATCTCCTACAAGTTATTTACCTACTAGTTGCTGCCTACTAGAGACATGTTTTGAAGTTTTTGCAAACTTGATTGAACTTGTATGTGGTTGTTGTTGATTTGTTGTTATGTTTGATTGTCTCCTAATTCCTACTTCATCCTTCTTTAAATAGAAAAAACTATAGAAAATCGTCTGGTAACCACCCATCTTCTTTGTTTTTCATGGTTTTAAGGATGCGCTACTTTAATTACTCCTCTCCATTAATCCACATACCATGTCAGTTTTTCTTTGACAAATCTAGACCATTTCTAGTCTGTATCCTAATCCTCCTTCCATTCGATCCAGACTTCACCATTTTCTTGTGTAATATTGGCTTAGCTTATAACCAAATCTTGTACTTTACAAACTTATTAAGTCTGGCTTATTATTAAGTTTGTCTTTCTTGTCTTTTAGCCTAGATTATCTCTTTATTAATTTTACTGTATAACAGTAAAAAAAACGAGTTAGAAAAGTCTATATATTCATTTTTTTATCAGAAAACAAAATATTCAACCCGCGACAAAGCACTAATCAAATACCTAATAAACACTTTAAATAAATGTCATACACCATAATCTAGTTACTGGAGATATTTTAGAGAGAGAGGGGGAGATTTTTTTTTTTTGATTAATGTGGGTGTCCGGATCAGCTTATGCGCATCTCGACTAATCTCACGGGCCCTGAAGTTAACGACCATGTAAGACTTCAGTGGTCCTGAAATTTATGAGACTCAAACATATAATTTTAAAAAAATAAATTTAGAGTTTAATCAATTGAGTTATACCCCTCATGATTGAGGATGAGGGGAAGATGTTCATGGTGACACCCAAATTAGAGGATTACTCTGGTAGTCTGATGTGATATGCAGCACTTACATTCTTGAAAATGGACTAATGGCACCATTAAGGGGACACAATAATATTTGTACGGACATGTGTACTAGGTTATAAGATCACTTCCAATAGAACATAAATTGTAAACGAAAGATTAAGATCTGACAAAACACAGCGACATGAACTAAGAAATTAGAGAATGAACAACAACAATAATCAAATATATATATATATATGTTGTAGATATCATGCAACAGGTTCTGTTTGAATTTTAAATCCATCTAAAGTCACAATCATTTATGATTACTTTTGCACTTCGATTCCAGTATCGAAACTTCCTTGGCATTATAACATTTTCTTAATCAAAATCATTAATACAGCAATACTACATAGTCCTAGCTAGAACATGATCTGCGCGCGCTAAATCCAACAGAAACTTGGCTTCAAAATTAAAGTTACTAGCTGATAATGCACTTGAAAAGGACATTGGAAGGTCCCAAGTTTGGTTGCACCCATAAATCCAGTTTTTCTTTCTTTTTCTTTTTTAAGAGGAAGCTACCCGTTTGGAGTTTAATGCCAAGCCCCCCCGTTTCGTATTGTGTTTTAGATGGGTCGGGTAAAAATTATTTATTTTTAAATTGTTTTGATATATTAATATTAAAAATAATTTTTTTAAAAATTTAATTTAATACATTTCTACAAAAAAAAAAAACTTTAAAAATCTATCACTATCACATTTCCAACCATATTTAAAAACAAACTATTATCATAAATAAAATAAACAAATAAATCTAAACTTTTAAATGTCCAAGTCAACAATCTACCTATATTTCTATTATTTAAAAAATCTAGAGGACAATAATTGGTAACGTTTTTAGGAATTGATATTTTCTGTTCAGTGAAGTGACATTGGAGGCTGCCTTAAAGGAAATTCTGTCAAGAAATTTATTTCTTTTGCTCCAATGTCAATCCTCTATTTGAATTATTGGGCTTTCAAATTGACCTGTTCTCCTAATTTTCACGAAGGAAGACATTCAATGCAACAGCAAGTACTGCATTATCAGTTTCTTCAATTCACATGGGACATAAATATATATATTACCTTGGAGGTAGTAAATATTATCATCTGTATAGTAATTACCTTGCAGCTTTTTTCACTGGCTGCGCGCAGATCAGTTAATGTCAGCCTGAAGACATTCAATTGCAGAGTTATTGCTAAATTTGATATGGGGAATCATGGGATGACTGCTGGGTGTTCTTAGATCACGGTAGAAACAATATATTTTTCAAAAAATATATTAAAATAACATGCAAAATAATCTAAACATATAAAAAATTTGATTTTGTTTACAGCTACAAACAAGGCCTTGGAAATTTAATAACACGGCACAGATCCCCTTTGACATTATAATAAACCCTATAATAATTTCCCACTGAAACCACATATTGTTTACCTGACGAACATCTTGAACGTGTCTTGTTTGCACACCAGTCCTATTAACATCTCAAAGCTCATTCTTGACTATTATTGATTCTGATGGCGATAGAACTGCTTTCTGATCTAGATCAGGCCTGGCTACAACAACGAAAGGTTGTTGTTGAGAATTGATTAACTGGTCATGTACTGAAGACCTTTTCTTCTTTATTTATTAATTAAAGTTATTACCTCTTAAAAAATCTCTAGCTACACAGCTAGCTCTCAACCCCTTTATTTTATATTTCCAATAGAGGAATAATTTGGAGGCCCCCCACTTCCCTCCCCCAGAGGGGCTGTTTGAAGAAGAACAGCGGGAAAATAGACAAGTGTTAGGAGCAGATACCAGAAAACTCTTCCATAACGAAGATATGTAGTTTGTTTTCAATAATTTTAGCCAAAAGAAGGAACAGTAAAAACAGTGAGAACCTATGGCTAGGCAGGGCCCATATATTTTGTCTACCTTGATGCAAATGCATGCACTTGGATTGATCCGCTATTGAATTTTGCTTTTTAATACCATATTCTAAATTTTTATACACACATATATACAATAATATATGTATTTAATACAGGATGGAAATTGGTATAATTAATATCCATAGGTACGTATATATTTGAAAATTGGAGGTGCTGTGGTGATTGGCTCTGTGTTCCCTGGTGATTCAATTGCTTTATCTTCATACTCCGTCGTCCAACCACAAGAATTATACCCATAAAAAGAAAATAAAAGTAAAGAAAGAAGAAGAAAAAACAAAAATGTGAAGAAGACAGAGATATTTATTATTGAATTGAACAAAAGGGACCACCCTCCACCCACATCCAGCACTCATCATCATCATCGTCATCTTTTCTTTATAATTTTCATTTACCAAGTTTTTGGGTTTTGAAAGGAGGCGTCTCCTAGCTAGTTTTTCAGCTCTTTTGACACCCTTTGATGAAATCTCAATTATTATTGTTTTCTTTTCTTTCTTTTTATATATAACACACTTACTACATGCGTATAGATCCCCTCTCTCTCTCACACACATGCTCGAACACTAAAAAAGAAAGGAAAAAAAAAGGGTTCTTTGTGGCTCATCAAAGTTTGCCTGAGGCATCGAATGATTTGAAAAGGAAAGGTCTAATCACAGAAGCTCCCTGGTTTTGATCTATTCGCAGCAGGTACCTCACTCAAAAGCCATAAAAGAGAGAGAGAGAGAGAGGGAGGGAGGGAGAAGGTGTCCATAGAAGTATACTATAAGATATGGTCCTCATCAAAGTGCAGAACTGATAGATAACAACCTCTCATGATATATACTACACACTCCCACTACCAATCAAGAAAAACATGCTACTAGCGCATGAATTAACTAGTCAAAGTAATTTCCTTTCTAGCCTAATTTATTTTATTTATTTTGAATTTTTTTGGTAATAAAATGGGGGGTTCAAAAATATTATTATGTGTGGATAATGAGTGAATAAAGAAGGGTATCTTTTTCCCAGCCTTTTTAACCCCATCTTTCTCTTGACATCTCTTTTTCCTTTTCAAAGGGGGAAGTTGCAGAGATTTGAGTCTGACAGAGGTCTTTCCTCTTAAGTAGTGAAGAGACTGTTCAATCCATAGATAGATCATACAAGAGACAGGTGGGTGTGTGCTCCTTTGTGTTTTTCATGTATACACACACACACACACACGCACATATTTGTCCTCCCTTTCCTTTTCTTGTGTATTTTAGCCCCAACTGTTTATCGTTAGTTCTCTCTCCTTCTCTCACAATTCATGGGCTTCAAGTCATTGTAAGTGAAAAATTGTTCCTTCCCCTTGAAGTTCAGATGATCATGAAGCACGTGCACACTCAGATTTCCATTACAACAGGTTCCAATTATATAAAAACCTGAGACTATAATCAATTCTCGCCTCTCTCTCTCTCTCTCTTTCAATCTCTGCAGTCTGCACTATCCCCCCCCTCTCTCTCTCTCTCTCTGTCTCAATATCTATATATAAACAACACCTTTCCGTTTTCCACTCCTTACCCTTTTATTTTCTAACTCTTTCTTCTTCTAGATGTTGATACTCGAGCTCTATAGAAGATGAAAACATGTAAACATTAACGAACAATAATTCTTTTCAAATCTTGATTTGATCGCACTGTTCATAAATTAATTTGTATAATTTATGAACAAGAATTCTTCACTTAATTCAAAGCTTTCTGAATTCGTTCCTCATGCATCCTCTTCTTGATTCACAGGCTTCGAGTAACAAGAGGTCATCACTACACTTTCTGTGAAACTCCCATATATTTGATAAACACTTGGTCTTTGATGGGCTGATCAGAAATTCCACTCTCATAAAGAAGGTAAGTAACATAAAGAACTCATTGAATTATATACTGGGCACTACTGTGTCTGCATGTATGTAGAAAGATGAGGGGTAGTGTGTATTTATTTCTGTGTGTGTCTTTAGATTTGATATTTGGATGTGAAGGCTAATTAACTAACGTGGTCTCTTTTCAAGTGTAGATACAAAGACTGCACATAGTTTTTCGAGAAAACCAATCCGATGGCGACATACTTTCATGGGAATCCTGATTTCCAAGCAGCTGCAGCATCAGCAGAAGGTCTCCAAACTCTTGTTCTTATGAACCCTACTTATGTCCAATATTCCAACACCCCTCCACCACCACCTTCCAACAACTTTGTATTCCTCAACGCCGCTGCTTCTGCTGCTGCTTCCAACAGCCTCTCTCCTCAACCCCACCTCTCGGGCCACGCGCCACCCAACACCCAACAATTCGTTGGCATCCCTTTGGACCCTAACTCCCATGACGCTTCCACTTTGCATGGACTTATTCCGCGTATCCATTACAATCTTTACAATCCAATTGACCCTCCACCGACCGCGCGTGATACACCACGCGCTCAGCAAGGTCTGTCTTTGAGCCTCTCCTCACAAAAGCAAGGCTGTTTTGGATCGCAGGCTCAAACTGTATCTGGTGAAGATATAAGGGTGTCCGGTGGGTCGGTGTCATCAGGCTCGGGTGTGACAAATGGGGTTCTGGGTATGCAAGGGGTGTTGCTGAGCTCAAAGTACTTGAAGGCTGCTCAAGAGCTACTTGATGAGGTTGTTAGCGTGAATAATAATGATATTAAGAGTGAATTGTCAAAGAGGAGTAATGGGATTGGTAGTAACACTAGTAACAAAGTGGTTGGAGAATCATTAGCCGGAGAAGGGTCTGGTGGAGGAGAAGTAAGTGGGAAGCGTGGACCGGAGCTTTCCACTGCCGAGAGGCAGGAAATTCAGATGAAGAAGGCTAAACTTATCAGCATGCTTGATGAGGTACGCAGTTTATACGTGTAGCTATATGTGTTGTTTTCAATTGGTGTGTTAACAATTTGTGTTGGCTAGGTTTTGATGAGTTAGTTTTGAAAATGAAGTTTACAGTTTCTTGGAATGTTCTTGATTGTGTCAAGTAAAATATTGGCTGAGATCAGTTGGATTAAAGTTAGGTCTCTATCACTGTACGAAACCCATCAAATGAAACTGAGTCCAAATCTCAGTCAGCTGGTGTTGTATTCAACTTGATAATATCTACCCTGTTATGAAAGCAGATACTTTTATTCATTCTTGTTTTTTATTATCTGCAGGTGGAGCAAAGGTACAGGCAGTATCATCACCAGATGCAGATTGTGATTTCCTCGTTTGAGCAAGCAGCAGGAATTGGTTCTGCTAAGACATATACAGCCCTTGCGCTGAAAACAATCTCCAAGCAGTTTAGGTGCTTGAAGGATGCAATAACAGGTCAAATTAAAGCTGCAAACAAAAGCTTAGGTGAAGAGGATTGCTTGGGAGGAAAGATTGAAGGTTCAAGGCTCAAATTTGTCGATCATCACCTTAGGCAACAGCGTGCACTTCAGCAGTTGGGAATGATCCAGCACAATGCTTGGAGACCACAGAGAGGATTGCCTGAAAGATCAGTTTCACTTCTCCGTGCTTGGCTCTTCGAACACTTTCTCCACCCGTAAGCATATTTTGCCCTTTCCTATTGATGACTAGTTTCATGTAGATAATCGTAGTTGTTTTACATGATCCAACAAAAATTCCTGAATTCTAGGTTTTGGTCCGTTTTTATTCATGTCTGATTTGTGAACCTTTCATGTTTCAGCTATCCCAAGGATTCAGACAAGCACATGCTCGCAAAACAAACAGGACTCACGAGGAGCCAGGTATGAACCATCTCCTGCATTTTTTAGCATTTCAATCGCAGCTGTGGAAATTCTTATATTCGAATCGCAGCTTTGGAAATTCTTATATTGTGTGTCTGCTACTGCTCAGGTGTCTAATTGGTTCATAAACGCTCGAGTTCGACTTTGGAAGCCGATGGTAGAAGAAATGTACACGGAGGAAATTAAGGAACAAGAACAGGATGGATCAGAGGACAAAACAAGCAAGAGTGATCACAATGAAGATTCTGCTTCTCGGTCAGTTCTTCAAGAGAAAGGTTCGGCGAGCGAAAATCAAACTAGAAATTTCAAGTCCTTGGACAATTCACCAGATGCTCCTTCTGAGATCTCAATGCCGACAGCTTCAACATCTCCTGTTGGAGGAAATGTCCGAAACCAGTCTGGGTTTTCCTTTATAGGATCATCAGAATTAGAAGGGATCACACAAAGGAGCCCGAAGAAACGAAGAAGCAATGATTTCATACAGTCCTCAACTAGTGTGCCATCCATAAACATGGACATCAAGCCTGGTGAGGCAAATGATGAGCAGGTTTCTGTAAAATTCGGCAGTGAGAGGCAGAGTAGGGATGGCTACTCATTCATGGGAGGTCAAACCAACTTCATTGGAGGTTTTGGGCAATACCCAATTGGTGAAATTGGGAGGTTTGATGGCGAGCAGTTTACACCAAGGTTTTCTGGCAATGGTGTTTCTCTCTCTCTCGGGTTACCACATTGTGAAAACCTCTCCTTATCAGGCACTCACCAAACTTTTCTTCCTAACCAAAACATTCAACTGGGAAGAAGAGTAGAAATTGGTGAGCCAAATGAGTTTGGAGCCATAAACACATCCACGCCTCACTCTTCAACTGCATACGAGAGCATCGACATTCAGAACCGAAAGAGGTTTTTAGCACAACTGTTGCCAGACTTTGTGGCCTGATATATTAGGAAAAAGAGGTGGAGGCTTCAGGATCTCTTTTCACTATTTGTTGCTGTTCCATCTATAACTAGGGAACAATGAAAATGCATGGTAGTGTAAAGAAAGAAGAAAACTCACTTTAGTATAGGTCTACACTTTGAGTTCTTAGACAGCTTAGGATTTAAGATTATATAGTTGAGATTGTATATTATTTTTGTAAGTTTTGAATATGGATGATAGATGGCTTGGTGTCATAAGAGTTAGCTATTGGGGTATACCAATATAGTATATTGATTGTGAGCAATCCTGATGTCACTGTGTATTTCATCAAATAAAGACAAGTATGTATGAACTGTGACGCTCAGTTGATTGCTAGCTACACACAGGATGTGAGATTTAAGAATGGGATGCTGCAGACATCAGTAGCGATATTTTTCCTTAAAATCAATAGGTTAACATCATCTAGAAACGATACAGTGGAAGAAAACCACTTTTATATCTACTTTTAGTGCTGTCAGGGGAGAGCTTTCTGGAGCATAAACATCATAGGTCTCATTCAAACAAAGTTTTCAAAGATAAGTCAGGAGTGGTTGCAGAATATGATTTTCTGATGCTGGGAATTTTGATAGCTAGATGAGGAACCCCAAAAGGCACTCTGCTAGAGAAAAGTCGGGATAAAAAAGTAGGTTGAAAAATAAAGTCAAAAGGAGCAAGAACACATGCAAAAATAACTGATCTAGACGGTCCAAAATCATATTACTCAATAGAAGAAGAAAAGTAACGAAACTATTGTTTATTAGGTAGATTTAGATAAGGCAATGGGGTATATTGCAGATTTGTCTTTGTTTACAAGGATTGCTTCTTTGCCAAGGATACTGAATCCTCAACTACTACCCATAATTGTCCAACACGGATGAGGTTTTCTCATATCACGAATTATATTCTTTTAGAAAGGTCGTTCCTTGCCCTGAACTACTGGGGGCAATAGGCGAATAGCCTAATTACTTGGTTATTATTTTTGTACGTACTCAACAAAAACCCTCAGAGAAATAATTCCAAATTTAAGGTTCGTCAAACTTCTTTCCATGGCAGAAGAGTTGGTGTTTTAAGAAGGAAAAACATGTAAATCAACGTAATGAAAGTGTTCTAAGATTGATAAAGCTTGAGTAAGGCCTTCAATTACAAAGTAATCTAGTAAATGATAAATAAACAGATGAAAATTGGCATGAGCAAAATTGGAACATCTGATAGAACAAGCCCCGAAGATTTTTGAAAGTTTAATTACAATAGAATTAGTGGTAGTCACAATTATAGATTACAGTCAAACAGAATCGGCCTAATGTAGAATGTAACTTCACACTTGGATGATAAGCTAAAATATAGGGCACCTAGTTTAGGGGTCTCTTTTCAGTGAAACTTTATAAATCATACCCTAATCTTTGCAAAGGATAGAAAAATGAATTCTTGAAAAATTTAAGTAATTAAGTGAAGTTATAAAATATAATTTATATTATTCTTTAATGTATTTTTTCGAGTAAAAAATATTGGATTTGAAAAACTTGTATGGACTCAAAATACTTTATACAATTAATTTTTTCAAATAAAAAAGAAATGATAAGATTTAAACTTGTAACTGTTTGATCAGTAAAACTTGATATTATATTAAAAAATCATCTTAACTTATATTAAAATTTTATGCTGTTAGATGAGATTTTAAAATTTTGATTTATATTATTATGTAATTAAGCGACATCATTAATCTAGGCCTAACAAAAAGATGAAAAACAAATTATCAAAGTGTGGCCTTGCCATGGCTACCCAGTGTGTCTTCTAACCTTCTGTTTGCAACCTTGGACCTGTAACACCACACCTCAATTGCCTCGGTGAAGTCTGGATAACGAATATGCTCATTTCCTAACCATTCAGTCAAAATCTCTGCCTGGTCTTCTGATGGCAGCGCAAGAACCATTGAAACAAATGTGGATCTAAGGAATTCCATAGCTCACTATCAATCGTAAGTTCTGGAGCATCCTCGGCATTAGTTGTGGCAGAATCAATTAATGCTTTGGTAACCATCACAAATGGATGCCAAACCTTCACCAAGTGAAGCCGTTTTGCAGTAGGAAGAATAACAATGCCATATCCTATTGCTTCTAAAACCTTTGCTGCCACCTCTACAACCTTCGACTTTGTCTCAATAATTTTGGCTTCTGAACTAGCTTGCTCAACAACCTGAACTAGCTTCAATTTATTGACAAATTCCTTCATGATTACCAACTTATTTAATATCTAGCAAGCCAATGACAAATCTGATAGATATGATTGAAAAGATTGCATTTTCTCTTTCTCATTAGCTGATTCCACAGGATCACATAACAAAGCTTCTAACATATTGTTAAATCTGGTGAACAGTCCCTTCACACATTCTTTTGCTTCAAATTTGACCTCCTCATCAACTGTCAATAGAGGGGCATCATCATCCTCAGTCAGCGTGTACACATGCTGCTCTTGTGCAGAAGTTTCAAGATCATTCATGGGTGAAGGAGATAATGAAATGGCAAATTTAATATCTGACAGCTGATGGATTGACTGGTTGGAAATGGGCCAGAATTGGTTGCGCTTTTGATCCCATGCGTGGTATGATTTTTAGGATCTCCTCCTCCTCAGCTTTTTCCCAGGGCATTGCTTGCATGTAGTTCACACAAGCAGTAACAATTTGAAAAAATCTACAGCCAGATGAAGAATGCCAAGGGCATTCTTCACACCATGCCACAAGCCTCCCAAGGAACCATCTATAACAACATAGAGAAGTTGAAGAAAATTGACATGGTGATCGAAGTCTGATTCTTGGCAGTAAACTTCAACACAGCTCCATGAGTCAATGATCTGGCAAGTAGGCCAGTTCTCAGAATGGCTGTCAGCATACCAAGATATTAGAATGACGCCAAAACCAATTATCTCGGTCTTCCTGTGTTTGGAATTGGACAACAACATCTCTGGTTGAGCAATCACCAATCCTACCTGGCTCTTTCATGTAAGTAAATATTGAATCAACAGAAATCATAAACAGAGTTAAGTTCATTGTACAACTAAAAGAATCAGAAATAGCTGAGGGAATGAAACATAGCCATGATAGAAACAAATCAATTACAGTCATTCAGCAGGATTACATGCATTATTGAACTATGGCAAGACAAATTCACGGAACCATACAACATCAGTGTGGTTCAATCAGATTGTCACTACAAGGAGGGATGGCGCACCTCTCAAAAGAAAATCACATAGCCTTGGATTTCACCTCTTATATATTCTCATTGCACTGAATTTCAACACTTGATGTCACAGACTTAATTGAACCAAACTGCTAGAATAGAACCTGAGTAGCTTAAAGGAATTGCAGATTGAAATGGTCTAAAACTTGATTAGTTGAGCTCTAAGAGCATCATTAACTAAGTTACATATATCAATCCTTTCAGTAAATAGAAAATGGTATAAATTAAACCCAAATAACAGAATGGCTCGGCTCTCTGAAACTTAAATTGATCCAAGATTCATTCAAACTTGAGACAAAAATATAAAAACATCATCTTTCCAAAGATAGACTTCGCAGCTCTAGTTTCATAGCTACTCGTTCTTCATCTAAAGAAATTGAAGATTAAAAAAGGCCCTGACATTCTATCAAAACAGGCTATTATAAAACAACCCCAAATATGAATTGGGCATACATTTTCACCCTCAACTTTCAAAATCACGTTTCAATTTATTTTTTCTAGCTACCCACTTGACCAAGTTTCTATCTTGTTCCCAGACTGACATCAACTATAAGCAAATTCTTGAGGTAATAATGAACAGAATTATTAGTGAGTGAAGAACCAGATATCAATGAACAAAATTACAAAGAAAAATAACAAGTTATCATAAAAAACTACACAACCTTTATTTTATTCCTCGTTTTCTTGATTTCGCATTCACAGATAACCTGGTAAAGCCTCTCTTACTCTGCTCACTCTGTCGAGGATACTTTGGTTTCTTTATTTGCAAGTAACAAAGTGAGTGCTTGGGAGTATAATACAGGATGCTTTTCTAAAAAAAATTTATTCTAAAATATATATAAACAAAAATTTAAACAAAAAATACAAATTTTAAAAAACTAAAACGTGTTCTCAAACAACCTCTCGAAGTCTAGTCCAGCCTAGAAAATCTATGAAGTATGGGCAAGCCATGAAAGCTCAATATTTAAATTCTTGCTGGGTAAAATAGAAACAGGTGGATCTAGACCAAGTATTTGGGCTTTCGGTTTGACTACTCTTGCATGAAAGAAGCTAATCCAACCGAAGTCTAGTCCACTTGGCGAGCCGCAAAGGTACTTGCTGCTCTTCTAGCGACATGCATATAGAAACGAGTCATTTACCCAGGTATTTCTATGGTATTTTCAAGTCTCAATTAAAGAATTTTAGAAAGGAAAGTGTCATGCTGTCAATGTAATTTTCCCAACAAATATTTCGGCAAAACAACTCATTCCTAGTGTTCATTGATTAGTTCTGTAAAATGTGTCAAATCGCATAATAAAAACTTCTTTAGAAATGTACAGATTGTGGTCACCACCTGAGTTTTGCCTTCAAAATTCTGGGGGATTTCTACGAGCAAGGTTTCGGAACTCATCATGTGATAGATAACAAACATAGCATGCCTTATGCTTATAATGTTGACGATTTTGAAGAAGCTTGCATCTTCCCTCCAGCAACACTCTTCTTCCTGGAAGATAGGAGTTGATAATATAAGGAATCCCTGTAAAAGATATCCTAAACACTTGCCAGCATCTAGAGTAACTAGTGACTATATGGGTTGGATTGATTTTTTTTATATATAAAAAAAAATTTAGAAGTTGCTAATATGTTCTTTAGCATGTAAAATTTTAAATTATATGAAGATTGATATGATATAACCTGGTAAATTTGATAGATTCAAATATAACCAAAATAACCAATAAAAATATAATTTGATTAAAAACAATAAAGACAACATCTTTCTTTTAAAATATTATAATGACAACATATATATAAATTGACTCAAATCAATTCGGGTTAACCTACCAAATCCATTACTCAGGTCATGAAACCCTAATAACCTTATAGAAAGCAATTCAAAAAAATATTAAACACAATTTTCAATCTATCTAATGTTGAAGGATGAAATTGACAAAAAACTCTGAGTCAACCTGACTAACCCGTAACCCTGTATATGAAACCATTATAATCTCATAGAAATCAAAATAAAAAAAAATATGAAGTTTAATTCTCAATCAATTCAATGTTGAAAAATAAATTTGAAAAAAATAATTAATTAAGAAAATAACACCAATCAATACGGTTAATCTGCAAAACTTGTGATCTAGATCATGAGACTAAGATAACTTTAATAAATATAAATTATAAAATCTAATACCCAATAAACCTAATGTTGAAGAATGAATTTGTTTTTATTTGAAATAATAAAAAAATACTCAAAACATTTGAGGGCCAAATAATAAAAGTCTTTTTCCAGGACCAAATTGTTAAAGACCTTGGCATTTCACAATGAAATGCCAATGACTTATAATATAAACTATATAGATGGCAAGTACTATATAGCAGGTGGAGTTAATTTTTTGCCAATATAAAAAAGAAATTAAGTTTATGTGATATCAATGTTTTAAAAGGAGTAAGTAAAATCAATGAATTTGATAATTGAAAAAGATTGCAAGTGTTATTAGAGTAGTGACCTTAAAAGAAAAAAAAAAACACCATAAAATGAGCATCTCATACTTATTCTCACACAATTAATTTAATTTAATTTAAAAATAAAATTTCGATTAAAAAAACTAGATTCAACAAAGGTAGAAAAAAATCTGAGTTAACTCTTGTTACTTTCAAAACCACAGAGAAATTTCATAGAAAACAAATAAAAAAATAATTAAATGTTGGTGGATGAAACAAAAAAAAAACTAAAAAAAAAAACCAAATAAGCCTGAGCGAATCTCGTAAACCGAGTTAATCTTTCAAACTCGTAACTTGTTAAATTGTAGACTTTGACTTAACTAAAAAGCCCAACACCCGCTCAATTAAAAGTCAAAAGATTAAATCAATAAATTTAATTTAATTTAATTTAATTAAAAATTATTTTTTAAAAAAACTAAATCTAACAAAGACTGAAAAAAAAAACCCTGAGGCAACCCTTGTTATTTAAAAAAGAAAGACAAATTCCATAAAAAGCGACAAAAAATAATATTATAGGATGAAATCATAAAGAAAAAGAGTTTAAAAAAAAAACATCAAGCAAGCTTCAATAAACCTTGTAAACTCATGTTAAACTTTTAAGCTCGCAATCAATTAAATTCTCAACCTAGACTCAATCTAGTAGCTCAACACTTGAAGAATTAAATTTGGTTGGAAGAAATCATTTAGTTTAATTTAATTTTAAAATAGAATTTCTTAAAAAAAAGCTAAATATAATAAAGATAAAAAGAAATTAAAGAACCCATACTATTTTCAAAACCACTAAAAAAATCTCATATAAAATGAATAGAAAAACAATAGAAAGCTTGAGGGTGAGGAAAAAAAAATTCAAGTCAACTTTGTAAACCAAAATTAATTTTTTAAATTCGTAATTAATTAAAATCCATACTCGAACTTAAATAAAAAACTAAACATGATTAAGTTCGCAAGTTTGGGCCTATAGATTTTTTTCACAAACTGTAATGTATATGAGTTAGCTCTTGTGAGGCCCACCCTCTTAAAGTTATTGTCAAACTTATTTTATTTTATTTCTTAATCAAGATTCTTTATGGAAAAGGAGTAAATTGTTACGGAAAGACGTTTTCAAAATGCATAGCAGAAAAGTCTTGTTTTGAAGAAATAAAATGATGCAGAACAAGCATAAGTATTATTTTTTTTAATACAAACATAAGCATTTAATTCACTTTTTTACATAATTGTAGTTGTTCTTTTTAAATAGCCAAAAATGGGTTAAATAGTGGAAACTTCCATATATTCACATTGTTCTAGTTGATGGATTGCCCTAATTTTATCCTCTTGTTTAATTTTATTTTTAGGGTTTTTTTAACAATCATTTTGGTTATTTTTAAACCGATTAAATCAACTTGATCATTTCAAGATAATTCCTACACAATTTAATTTTAAACCCGAATTATAAAAGAAGTCAGTATGAGAGGTTTTTCTTGTGAATTTCATCATTTGTTTCTTAATTTTATTTTTAGGTTTTTTTTATCATTTAATCAGTTGCTTTTAAATAAACTAAATCGATTGAATTATATTGAGATAATTGTTTAACTTTAAACTTGAATCAAACAAGAAGTTGGGTCGAGAGGTTTTTTTTGTTAACATCATCCCTATTTTTTTTAAATTTTATCATCATATTTTTTTTACTCATAAGACAGATTACTTTTAAATCAAGTAAATCAACTAAATTACTTTTAATCCATTCCTATAGTATTTAATTTTAAACTCCACCATAGATTTAGTATTAATATGAAATAATTTTTTATAATCTCCGTCTATTTGGTTATGTTAAAAACATAATTTGATTCGACCGACAAGTATCGTGGGCCAGTTGGTAATTAAAGCTGTTGAAAGTGTTAAAAGGAGGTGGGGAAGGATGAGAGGATGAATAATTAAGCAGTGTCCCACTAGCAGAAAACAGACAAAACAGGAGGACTTGGACGCCGTGAGATTCAAAGTTTGTAAGAGATTCCACGACCAGCCGACGATTCAGGCCACACAAATCCGAGAGAGTAGAATCAATCAAGCACGGATTGACTTGTGGTATGAGCATATTCATGAAGTTTCTCTTCTGCCCAGAGCCAAAGAACCTTTAGAAAAGAAAAATGAACACGAATTACATAATACGGATTTCACGGTTAATAACATAGTTTATTCATGTTATTATTATTATTATTATTTAATAAAAAAATAAAAAAATTATTCAATCTATATAGGAAATTTGATTTGACTAGCCAATGGTTAATTTGAAAGTATACATACAATGATGAAAGCGTGGAACTTTAGAGACAAAAATCAAAGGATCAACATAATTAGGCATAAATACAAGAATTAAAGACAACAAATTAACTTTAAATGAAGAATTTTTCGGCAGACTTGAATTCTGAATAACTATGGAAAATCCCCCCTCGGTG
>Ga0307517_10007180_pt1 | contig 16321 bp, 10 predicted proteins | sample 23_EM_MG_FD_194515 | JGI IMG/M metagenome (GOLD analysis project Ga0307517, IMG submission 194515) | Populus trichocarpa ectomycorrhiza microbial communities from riparian zone in the Pacific Northwest, United States - 23_EM | ecosystem: Host-associated > Plants > Roots > Unclassified | place... | reverse complement strand
TTTATTTTGCCTGGTGAATTTTTTATTTTTTTAAGTTTCAAATCAATATTTTTTATTATTTTGATTTACGGATATAAAAAATTAAAAAAAATATTATTTAATATATTTTCAAATGAAAAATACTTTGAAAAACATCCTCTACAATAATCTCAAACATGATTTTATTCAGAATTAAGAATATAACCAGTTAAAAATTCATGTTAATATAGTATTCGATTAAAAACTCATTGATTTAATAATAATATATAATTTCATTATTATTTAAAAAAAATAAGGTAAAACTAAGTTAATCCATCTTCTAGATTATCTGAAGGTAAAGTGTTGCATGTCCCACTAGCAATACCTAAAGCATTAAGAGGGTTTAACAAAATATTCATCATCAACACTACCTAATTTTAATCCTAGTTTTGTTTAAAGACTGTCTATGCCCTTTAACCAATAGTAAAAAGGGATTTGATACATTGAAAACCTAACTCCAATCCAATATTATCTAAATTCTGCTCAGGACTGACCGTGCTAAATGATTTATTCAAGTTTTTTTTTTTGACCAATAATACGAGGACTTTGCACATTTACCCATTATTTAATGTGGTTCTTATATTTTTATTTTCATTAAATCCATCTTTTAACTCTTAGTCCACTAAGATTGCGGTCCTTCCATCACTAATACTTTTATTGCTAAGAGAATCTAAATAAAAACAAGTGCTTATTAGTTTGAGTAATTAAAATTTCGGACACCGAGTTTACATGATTGTTAACTTTAAAACCTGTAAAATTAGTTGAGATACGCGCAAGCTGGTTCAAATATTCAAGCTAATCTAAAAAGGTTTAAAAAATAAAAGTTGAAGAGTAACATTAAAAAATATAAATATCAAGATTAGAAGGATGAAATATACAATCAACCCGTTTATTTTACAAAAGAGCTGATGGGTAAATAAATGTATTACGAGCTAGTTGGTGTCACCAATATTCATTTTGGGAGTTCAGGCAAGAGCCAAGAGGTTTGTCGAATTCTATTACAACTTTTAGACCTTTAGTAGGAGCTAAAAAGGAGTAAAGGACTATCTACCATCTAGGTATGGCTGGGGTCTGCAGTGTCCCCCACTGGAAGATCCAGGACTTTGATTTCCCTGAGTTGTGTCACCATTAGTGGGGTTAAAAAGCTTGCTGAAGAGCTCAGTATCAGGCCCGTTTGATCCTCTGGAAAGTATTTTTTTTAAGAAATTATTTTTTTTATTTTAAACTATTTTAATATATTAACATCAAAAATACTATAAAAAACGAAAACTATAAAAAAAAAAAATCAAAACTAATTATAAGTTTCTCGGTGGGTATACATCCCTGTCAACCTGCAAAAATTAAAATTTGCTTGTTCAAAGAATGAAACTATGTTTTCCAAGTGTCGTAAATCAAGCGTTGCTTTGACAATATCTCCTCACGACTTTTTTTCTAAGAACATCGGGAGATTCATTAGGATTTGAACCAGCAGATTTATAGATCCTTCTCCAATTCATCAATCGCTACTGTGGTTGTATTCAAACTCAGACTACCGAGGATTCTTAAGAAAGGAAAAAAATCAAACTGCTGAGTATATTCCACTGGCAACTAAGATAAATCTTCGTGATAATAAAATTAAGTAAAACAATGAGTATTGTAGTCTGATTAAATTTATATTAACCATTATAAAATCATTAAAAAGGTGTTTGTTTACGCGGCTATAGCTATATTTAACATAAACCACAGATATAAATGTTTGGTAATGCATAACCTTAGTTTCCTATTCATTGTAGGACCCTTTAAATTTAAGTAACATGCATTTAACATAAACCGCAGATATCAAATGTTTGGTTATGCATAACCTCAGTTTCCTATTCACTGTAGGACCCTTTAAATTTAAGTAAAATTACATGTTTGAGAAAGCAGCTCTCAGCTGCTTTCCACAAACATGTGGAACAACACAATGGAGAGTTTCACTCTCCACTGTCCCAGTTACTGTTCTAGATCGATAAGGTCTAGTCTAAAACTAATGTATTGAATTAGGTTCGACTCAGTTAAAAATATTAATTTTTATTTTTTTAATTGTGTTTTATTTAAAATTTAGAAGGAGATCGCTTGATGACCTAGCATTTGCAGAATTTGATTGCAATCCCAATTTTGTTTTTGCCGGGTCCGACCCAGTTAAAAAAATTAGTTTTTATTTTTATTTTTTATTGTGTTTTATTCAAAAAATTAGAAGGAGATCGTTTGACGATGTGGCTTTTGCAAAATTTGATTGCAATCCTAATTTTGTTCTTGATGATATTTTTACCTGATGTTGTTGCGCGCTTAAGAAACCATGGAAAATATAGTCCTTATTGGATAGATTTCATACGTGATAAAATTGCCCGTAGTTTAATGGAATAATAAAAAATATTTGATATCAATATTATTTATTTCATGATGTAATAACAGTAGTTAAATCTATAATATTTAAATTAAAACTATATATAGATATATATATATTTTATAACTTCAATTTGAAAAATATTCTTTTAACTAAACATATATTTAATTTTAATTTCAATCATAAATTTAACTAAATATATATTTTTCCAAACTAATCTGAAGTAAAATTTTTTTTTATAAAATATACTTTTTTTAAAACCGCATTAAACAGTTCTCGAGTATAATTAGATCAACCTGAAAAAAACCTGACGACTGCGGCACTATAGGCCCGGTAAAAGACGCCCGCCCCTTTCATCATGTCTTAGCTCTAGTGCTTTTATAATATATTAAAAGAAAAGCTAAAAAAGTGTCGTGTTTTCATTTTAGATTGGTCTTTGTTCCATGTTGATTTTAATAGCGGAATGATGATTTCACTCTTAAAAAAACTCCTAGATTGTTGTTTTTTAAAGGATAGAAAGCTATTTTTATTTGATTTAGTTGTTATTTAAGAATTGTTTTGGGGTTTTATTTTATTTTTTTCTCATATTGATGCACATTGAAATAACTTCGACATCATTAAAAGTAAAAAATCATGCATATCAGGACAGCCGGCTTTTCGTATATTTAACCTTTTGATTTACAATCAAATTGCAAATTTACACTTTGTGTCAAACATATTAAGAGAGAATTTGAAAACTGGTGGTATTCGTATTTTAAAAAAAAAAATTTTAAAAATTTTAAATTAATTTTTTTATATTTTGAATTGTTTTGATGAGCTGATTTTAAAAATAATTTTTAAAAAATAAAAAAATATATCATTTTAATGCATTTCAGCATTGAAAGCACTTTAAAAAACAACCGTAATCACACTCTCAAACAATCCCTAAACCATTAGGCCATATTTTTATCAATCATCAAGATTTTGCATTTGAATTCATGAAATTGATTAATTTAATTCGAGCCAGCTTTCACGTGGTTTAATTAAAAACTCGAGCTAAACAAAAAGTCAAGTCGTGAGTTTAAAGATCAACCACTTTAGATAGATTTAATAACACCGTAAAAAATTCTTCGCGATCCTAGTATTCTTTTTTTACGTTTAATTTTTTTTCTGCCCGTGGTGAAGCACAGGCTAATGAACTAGTATGCATGCGTGCGCGCATGCGTGTCTATACATGTCGAATTCATCCATCTTTATGTATAAAAAACAAAATAAAATAAGTTTTAAAATGCATTTATATTATGCCATGTATTTTCTGTAGAGATGTTCAAGATGTATATTTTTGTTATGATAAATATGTAAAGGGATATTGAAGAGTATAACAAGTAATACATACAATATTTATTTGTAGATTTAAATTATAAATCTCTATAATCTTTTAAACTCTAAATATGTTACTTTTCATGTAGTATTTTAATCAAACTCGATCACAAAACTCATCTAAAAACAAGGGTAGTTCATTCCCAAGGTTGATTTTTTTTTTATGTAGTTAAATATAGTTAAATAATGATTATATTCATAAAGTTGCTAATAACAATTTTAATTACCTTTTACTCATGCAAATCCCATGTGAATGTGGAGCCATTTCAACACAAGTACTCCTTTTTTTTTGTTTTTTTATTGCAAAGAGTTGCAAGGAGTCGTGGGAGAGGTATTTTAGGCGACATATTGGGAATGTGGAGCCATGTGAGGATATACACCGCATTGTTAATATTTTTCAATAAGATGTAAAAGCATAAAAAAATAAGAAATCTACCTTTAATGCTAAATCAGTCCATGTCAGCGCTTCCTTCGAGCTGTTTAAAAATTTATGATATTGCAACTGAGGTTTCGCATAGCGGGGAAGGGACTTGTTTTCTCTTTTTTGTATTTAGGTTCAACTTTTTTTTATATATATTTATTATTTCTACGGTGCTTTACCTATTCAGTGGATTTGAAAATCAGTCGTGGTGCGTGTAAACTAGCCCGAATATCCCGGGTTATCAAAAAAAAATTATGATATTTAAAAAATCAAGAATAATTAAAAATTTACTCTTGATATGTATCGAGAAAATATATTTTTAAAGAAATAATTTATTATCTTTCAATTCTAGTTTGAGTATAAATTTTTTTAAATTCAATTTTAATCAATAAAAAGAAATTTAATATTTGATACAAGGTCAAAAAAATCTATAAGATTTAGATTAAACATTTTTATAGATACAAGATCTGTTAGTATTTTTTTGAAAATATAACAACAAGATTATAATTGTATAGTCGAATTACTAAATAACTAATTATATATGGATAATTAAATAACTAAATTCTATATCATTTCTATAGTGCAGGACATAATTTATTATTGTATGGATGTGATAACTGTGTACTTAAACTAATTTAAATTTTAGATTTAATCTCGGCCACACGCAAACTCTAACTTCAAAGATTTCCTTTAAGAAAGAAAAGAAAAGAAAAGAAAATCTCAAGTATATATATAAACTCCATCTCTTTTACGCGCAAGGTCCGAATCACCCTCGAACAAATTACAAACCCCACCTCCATCCCCAAGATTCCCCTGCTGCATCCAGATAGGCAGGCACCCCTTGTCAAAGAGAAACTGTACTTGGGCGGTTAATCTCGGTAATAGCAGTGAAAGTGTGGTGAAATTTTAGTAAAAAGGATCCAAAAGAAAACAAAAAATAATAAATGGTACAGTCCGTACTGTCACGAAATGTTTTTGTTCGAGAAATTCAGGATACAGATCTTGATTTGCTCCAGTTTTTAGTTAAATTAAATTAAATAATAATTTACTAAAACTTGGTTGATTAATTATAGTTTGGTTTTTTTTAGATAAGAGGATTTAAAATAATATTATTTTAGTAAAAAATTTAAAAAATAAATATGTTGATAATTAAGTTTTGATTTGGCGAACTCATTTTGACGGAGCCTATTTGTTTTTGTATTTTAAAAATATTTTTAAAAAAATTTAAATTTTTTTTATTTGCTTTAAATTAATTTTTTTTTAGTGTTTTCAGATTATTTTGATGTCCTGATATCAAAAATAATTTTTTAAAAATAAAAAAATATTATTTTAATGTATTTTCAAGTGAAAAACACTTTGAAAAACAACCGAAACCTTATTCTCAAATAGATCCAATTCAAAAAAATTTTCTTTATTATTTTCAATTCAAACCAGTCTAGATTTATAATTTACCTGTCAAGCCGATTTAAATTTTAAAACAATAAATTAGACCTGATTTTTAATAATTTCAATGAACTTGTTAACCATTTGGTACAAACTCAAACAAGTTAACAAAAAATAAAAAATAAAATAAAATGAGACCGTTGTAATAAACGACCAATATTATAATTACCCAAACCCCCTTCCAAATCAATTCCTATGTCATGCATGACAACCATGCTCCACCCTACATTTCTGATCAACCGCCTCCGCCAACAACTCACTCACATTGGAGATTCCTATGCTAATAATATGCTCTTTACTTTTTCTCATTTTTTTTAATTTTAATTTTAATTTTTTCTTATGTCTCCTTCGCCTCCTTTCTTTCTATAAATTGACTTCTCCATTCCATCAAAAACCTCTTCTCTTCTCCTCTCTTTCCCCTTTAGTTGTCAGGATTTCTTGCTTTTCAGCTCTCTTTGTGCTCTGAGGTTCTGCTGGTTTTGCATCAGCAAGTAATTTAGCTATTCTTTCTCTGTTTTCTGTTCTTCCCTTGTAGGTTTGTCTCTTTTTTGAGTCCTGGTTTCTGAGTTTTCGAGTCCAAAACAGAAACCCCAGAAAGTCAAAATCTTGAAACCCCAGGAATTTTTATTTCTTACCGTTACTCTGCCAAAAATAAATCTTGTTTTGTCAAAATCTTGATGCTGCAGGTTTGGATCTTAATGTTTGAGGTTCATGTCTCCAGTAGTCAGTGAAATCCTCCGGTCAGGGTTTATGATCAATTCCTCTCTTAGACGCAGAACCCACCTTGTCCAGTCTTTCTCAGTTGTGTTCCTTTACTGGTTCTATGTTTTTTCATAAGTGATCTCTCAATTCTGCCTGGATTATATTATATAGTAATTAGTAAGAATATCTATATACAATATTTATCTTAACTCTGGATATTATTATCGCTACCTGGGTCCTGTGTCTTTGAAATCTATAAGGTTGGAATTCTCCGTACTATAAAGATCTCATTTTTATCGAGGTTTATTGTTGGTGGTAGTGTTTTTGGTGCAAAATATATAGTCTTTCTGTATCTATATGGCATCCTCTAGTGGGAATTCCTCAGGTTCCACTCAGCTGCAAAACTCGGGCTCTGAAGAGCAGGTGGTGTTGGTGGATCAAAGGAAAAGGAAGAGAATGCTGTCAAATAGAGAATCTGCAAGGAGATCCAGGATGAGAAAACAGAAGTACTTGGGTGATCTAATGGCTCAAGTGGCACAGCTAAGGACGGACAATAACCAAATCCTTACAACCATCAATGTCACAACACAGCACTTCTTGAACGTTGAGGCCGAGAATTCTATCTTAAGGGCACAAATGATGGAACTGAACCATAGACTTGATTCTCTCAATGAGATCCTCAATTATATCAACACAAGCAATGGGATTTTTGAAATTGATCATCATGAGGATCTCCAAACTAGTGCAGATCATGGCTTCATGAATCCATTAAATTTGATCTATCTTAACCAACCCATCATGGCATCTCCAGATTTGTTTCAGTATTGATTATCACCATCTCCATGGGTTGGAAATTGGTCAATTTATGGTTTGTCTTCTTCAGGGTCTCAATGATTGGAGAGGAAAAGGGAGGGCCATCTTCCTTTTTTTTTTCTCTTTCTCAATTATATGATGTTGAATACTAGGTTAACTAGGGCCTAGAATGAAATAATACTATGATATTAACGAGAAATTGGTGCGCATTGAAAAGAAAAATGTATCTAATTTAGGGAAAATGTGATTAGTATTCTGGCTTGTAATTGGTCACTATAAGTATGGTGTGCAAGGCCTTGGATTTGTGTATCTATGTGCTCTGTCTTCTGCTAAATGGTAAATTAATGATATAATTTCTCAGAACTGGTGTGGGCTTCATCATTTATTTTATATTTCTCAAGAACAATGACTTGCGCTGTGTTTTTCTTGGCTTGGCTGTACATGTGATAAAAACATTTGCCAAGAGACAACCATAAATGTCACCAAGCGATGGTTTACCATATTCGCACGCAACACTAGCATGTCAAGCACGTTTTTATGGACCAGAGAGAAATCTACGACTGCTCCCCCTCCTATTCCTTGAAAAGCCAGAAGCAAGCGTGAAATCCATTTAGGCTAGCTGGCTAAGCAGGCCAAGTATATATTTTAGGTGAATTATTGACCGATTAATCACTTGTTCAAACTTTTTATACTGTAAATCATACTTCAACAACCACTTAATCCAATGATAAATATCTTAAACTTAAATGTTATTAGTGTCTCTCGCTTTCAAGGAGCCTGTAGCTCGCTTGAGTCTCTCTTTTATAAAAGGAAAAAAAAAACCAATCTTTTATAAAAGAATTCATGCAAAACCCTGTAAAGAGTCGACACGTACATGTCCACAGAAAAATCGATAGGGATTTTATACATGGTCGATTAGAATAAGGGAGGCTGCATGAGATCACATTCCAATAATTTTAAACAAGATATCAGCAAAATCCTGTCTCCACAACCAAACACCCCCATAACAATTTCAGAGCCCCTAAAACGTTGAAGTTAAGAATAAATTATCAAAGACAGACAATACTGTAAGGAGAAAGAAATAAAAAAGAATAAGCTGCCTCATGGATCTCCTCACCTTTCTTGTTAATTAAGAGAATTATCGTCAATTGCTTCACTTTGGTTCGATCGATGTATTTCGATTAAGGTTTTGACATATGATTGCATGTTTGAACTCCAAGTTTCCAGCTACCAATATAATATCGTTGATGTAGAGATATTTTGCTGTAGCACACATATATTCCATCAAAATAAAATTGATTTATTTTTTTAATTAATTAAATTGTATAAAATTGGAGAGGGCTTCATGAAAACTTAAGAAAATCTTCAATAATAGCACCATCCTCTCTTCTTCTTCTTCTTCTTCTTTTTGTATAAAGTCGACTAACGAACCCAAGATTTTCTGCTGCATGCAAAAGTAGAAGGGTATGAATAGTGGGCTACGCGAATCAATGCCAAATCATAAATAAAGAGGAAAACAGGACAATGCATACCAAATTTAGCCACCAACAGCCATGGATAGTGTGAAAAGGCTGGTGGGGTGTCAAAGCCACTGCAAGCACATTCAACCAATCCGGTATTATTTTGAGATTTTTTTGAAGCACGGCTTGTCGCAACCACAGAAATTCTTAGCATACAATAAAAATACAGATTAGAATACAAAGAAATTGATCTGGAGGAAATATAAAATAAAACATTAACCCTTGTAATGTCGTTGCTTAACGCTGACCGATGACCATTATTCAAGTCCAGCTTAGTACGCTGGCATATCCCTTCAATCAGTTCATGCCATAAGTCTTCCCTGTGATTGTTGAGATATAATTACAGTACTTATCTAGATTTTATGTTGTAATGAGGAGATAAATGCATTGATGCAAGGATCTATAAACACTCAAGCCCCACCGTACTTGACCCAAAGCTGGGTTCTATAAGTAAGAAATCAGCTTTTGATCTTTCTACTTAAGTTTTCTGCCAGCACCTGGATTTTATATTCTATATATTTTGTCTTAGGCGATGCAGAAAGTAAATTGCACATGAAAGAAAAGCATTTTATTTAGATTCCGTTTAGAAATATGCTGTTTCCTAGTAAAAATGCTTTTCATCAGAAAACCGAGAGTGCACTTCATGTGCAACCTCAGAACCCAGTACGGATACTTGGTTTAAATGACAAAAATATGCTTTAATTCAGATTTTTGTTTTTATTTTCCTGTGCAAAAAGAACAAATCATGCAACAATGGAGGTAAAGGCAATACCCAAGCAATTCTTAAAAATGGGTCAATGAAGTGGTTGAACGTAGGTACGCAGATGATTTTGTACTGGAGGAGGGGAGGTGGGGAGGGATTTAAAAAAAAAAAAAAAGAGGAAGCAGAGGATGCCTTTTCCATGCTTGGCTCTATGATTGCATGATGGGTAAAGAAAGGCTTAGAAAATGACAAAAATTCTAATTAGGAGAAAGGTGATTAAGCATGTGGAAAGCCACTAATCTAAAAGCCTGCCCTGATTATGAGTGATTGATGTCGTTTTCCATGCCTTAGTTTAGTTTCGAGGCTGTACTTTTAAATGGCTTTATGTTGTGACCAAAAGCTACAAGAGACTGATACAGAGTTTTTTTAGTAGTTATTAGAGTGCTGTTTAGTCAGTAGCGAAACCAATTAGCTTCTTTCACGATGTTTTAGGCCATCAATACGCGAAAGTCGAAATATATTCACAAATAAATTATCTCCCCTTTTTCTTTAATGTTTATATCCAGAGTAATAATGTACAACAAATGCACCCAAAATTAACTAGAGTGATTAACTATAGTTGATATAAGGGTATGTTTGGGAATATGATACAAATTGTGTTTTTAAAAATTTTGAAATTTTTTTTGTTTAAAATGAATTTTTTTAATACATTTTTAGATCGTTTTGATATGCTAATAACAAAAATAATTTTAAAAAAATAAAAAAAAATATTTTAATATATTTTTAAATAAAAAGCACTTTAAATCATCACCGCTACTACAATTCTAAACAAACTCTTAATTTACTCGTAACTCGGGTCTTGTGTCGGGTATCCCATTTTGATTGGAAAGTAAAATAATTTGCTATTAAAATGTTATTGGCTTCACTTTAAACAAATCAATTTCGATTAATCTTAATTTATTTTTTTATAGGAATACCGATTAATCTTAACAAGTAACAAGCAAAGTTAACAAAGTAAAATTCTTAACACATCTAAAACTAGCACATATAGACTACGCCCTTGAACCAGTAAAATTGTAGGACGGCGTAACATAATTTCCTCGCTCTTTCCGACTGTGGACATGCCAAAGACGAACGACTGGCTCGGCCAAACACTTCATATATTTAACTAAGCTAGTGGTCTATAAAATGGCCTGCAGGATGATGGGAGACTACAATGACATGCACATATAAATGTAATAAATAGCCAAAATGATTTGAGTGCAAAGAAAAACCATGCTAATCGATCCAAATAATAGTAGGTTATGAGTCGTCATCTCGAATCAGAGACACCCAAGTTGGGTTCCCTTGTCGAAGAACATTTGCTTGAGTTGGGCATAATCTCTTGTATTATTGGACAATGAGATATGCCCACTTGCACTTCCTGTTTGGTTTGTTGGCTCAGTTCACTCTTATTACAAGATGTGACGCCTGAGAATGAGCATGATGTGTATGATCCAATCATGCAAAATGCTTTTGAATTTGGTTCCATCTTGACCCGGACAATACTCTCTTCTGGTTCGGGTCAGAGGAAATTTAGTTTTGCCTTCGCGTGTCATGCTGGACGGATGTAAAAAATTCTTGTAGATTCAGACGAAAATAATAAAAAGTATTTTTTTTCCATGGGGGACAAATAGTGAGAGAAATATTCATTTCAAGACACAATTAATACTTACTGCTGTTGACACATGTCCTTTGAAGACAGTGTTTTTATTGTAGTTGTGATTGTATTTTAGAGTAGTTTTTACTTAGAAATTAATTAAAATAATATATATTTTTTTATTTTTTAAAATATATTAGTATATTAAAACGATATAAAATTATAAAAGAAAATTAAAAATTAAAAAGCCCAGCCCAACCACTTAAAAAAACGCAGCCTAAGTTATGGTATATATGGGCTAATCCAATAGTGTATTGAATTATATCAGTCTATGGATGGGATTTAAGCAAAGTGAGAGGGCTCAAAACCCAGGTTTGCGTTTTCTGGGACAAACGGATGATTTGGCCGAAAGATTTGCCTTGTATTAAATCATTGACTCGCGTTGCAGGTCATGTAAAAAAAAATTTGGATATAAAAAAAATATTTAGATATTGTTAATATTTTTATAATGAAAAAAAAATTGATCTGTGTATAACGTGGTTGACTTTGTAGGTTCAAAAACAATTCAAACAACCCGTAAAATACATCTTGAGTTTGACTAAAAAAACTCAAGATGACATCTTTTGATAATATTAAGATAATAACATATTAGATTGACTTGGATCAACCCGAATTAACATGTCAAATCTATAACCCGGGTTATGAGGGTATGATAACTCTATAGAAAACAAATCAAAACAAATCATAAAACCTAATTTCCAATCAACCCAATATTGAAGGAAGGGATTAAAAAAAATCAATTAAAAAATGACTTAAAAAAGCAATCTGGGTTAACCTGTCAAACTCGTGACTTGGATCATAAGACCGAAATAACCCAATGAAAAGAAAATTGTAACAAAATACAAAGTTCAATTTCCAATTAGTTCAATATTAAAGGATGAGACTAAAAAATAAAATAAATTAAAAATATATAAAAAAAAATGATCCACGTCAATTCACCAAACTCATAACCTGAGTCATGAGATCGAGATAGCCTCATAAAAATAAAATATAAAAAAACAACTTAATTTAACCAGGGATATTAATTCCAAGTCAACTGGATTAATATGTCAAAATCATAATCTGTGTAATGAGAGTAGAGTAATATAATAAAAAATAAAATTAATATTAAAAATAAAATTAAAAAAAATATTAATTAAAAAAATAAAAAAATATATGATTTTATCAATTTGAGAAATGTGTTCACCAAATTGAAGTCACTAATATCCTCCGTGCCAACCTATGATTGTTAGGGTTAAGCAATGAGGCATCAGCCAAAGAGACTTCCCAGCATGGAGCGGCAGTTTTAAACTTTATAAAGTCTTGCCAGAGCTGCGTTTATAGATCAGATGAGATCAAATCAATATTTATGAAAAAAGTGGGCGAGATTAAATCAATGCAGTAGGGTGGATTGGCCCAGCTATAAAAAAAAATTTCCGGACGGTGTATAAAGATGGGAAAACGATTGAGCTTGGTTGCAGGATAAGCGCTATACGGACCATCGTCGATGGCCTTAATCATGCCAATCTCTCTGGGCATGAAATGTAAGCAGAATGCCAGCAAGACAGAAGTTCCCTGTCCCGAAATTAATCTCCGGATGCGGACACGTGAAATGGAAGTACAGTGCCAGCAAGACAGTGTTTGAGAAGGATCTGGGGAAATACATTTTTTACTCATATCAAGTTACCAGCATTCGACGGTCGCTATGAGTCTATGACCACTGAGCAATTCCACAGGCAGCAATTCAAGTAGTAGGATCAGGATGAGTGAGGGAGATGCTATTACCATTCAAGATTCAAATAATAAATTCACACAACACAACTAACAGCATCAACGGGTAACAACCATCTGTCTGAGAATCCTGCTCTAGCACAAAACCAAGTAATCAGACCACAACATTTACACAAGGTTGTCTCATATAAAATGATCTATATCTGCTCAAAACGCTTCTGGTTCAAAACAAGGGGTAAATAAAGAGAGACACAAGGGGGGAAGCGAACACAAATTTTTGTTCTCTTGCTTTTCTGGATTAATCGTATGGGATTTGAATGTATGCCGCATCACAAGCAAAAGGGACATCAGCGTACATGCCAGCAAGAGCACACCGTATGCACTCTAGGACTGTAAAAAGATAAGCAAATGCCACAGCTGTCCAGAAGTGCATGCCCAATTTACCCCAATAAACAGCAAGAGGCATCCATCGGCTCACAGTACCTATCACCTGGAGAGCAATCTCCAATAGCATGCCCATTACCACATGAAATCTGAAAAAGTGAGGCCACTCCTTTCTTCTTACTACTCCAAGATATGCAACAAAGAAATATGCCATCAAGAACCAGCTTGGTAACCTCCCAATTGCCCCAAGGAATGGGTAGGTCAAGAATTCAAAGTCTTCAAGGAAGGGATGTAGATGATATGCCGTCTCAGCATACATCCATGTTTCATGAAGAGGCATCAAATAGGGCAGGCATGCTAAAGTCCTCCACCACCATCTTGGCTTCTTGGTCATTGGAGGAAAGCGAAAACTGTATGGGACATCTTTTGATGCTCGAGGACATGAATAGGATCTACGCTGCCGAGGAAATGTGGGAATATAGTGTGAAAATCCACAATAATCTCCACTTAAGAGTGGTGTTGATGCAGCCGACAGGTGCAAGGAAAGGAAACCTATACCATAAAAAAAATACAAAATCAGTACAAATACAACAAACGTTTTGAGATGGAATCAAATTGAGCAGAGGTAAGTTGAAAACTTATTTAGTTAAGGTGAGATTTCTCGTATGCCTACTTAATCAAAAGTTACCACACATTGTTGCCTTGACAAAACCCAACTCTTGTGCCCCTTTCACTTTCCTCCAAAAAACACATGACGAAAGAATTTGACAGAGGAGACATAAAACTACCTCTAGATGACCAGGATTTAGACTCCAAATGTCGTTCCAATGAAGCCCTGCTGCTCAACAACGCAGCCCTTGCAGTTGTATAAGGAACATGGTCAGAAACCATGATACCAGGCATTGTTTTACATGTTCTGGTGCTACTAAAAGCAGACCCGGAAGGCATGGCACACCCATTTAGAATCATTGCCAGGTACCTGGCTCAAGACAGCAGGGGCAAGAACTTAGATACATAAAAAAAAATGTCATCCATACACTCCACTATCAAACATAACAATGAAAGCTACGTGACAAAATACATATAAATCCTCCAATATTCAGAATCCTCCGGCTACAAAATATAATATTGTAACCTTTTAAGGTCCTATCAGTTGCCATTGTAAGTGAGAAAGCATGATCCATTAGTTTGAAACAATGATCGAGAACATTTATAACCATAAAAATGATGAATGATAAGCAGTATAAAGCAAAACTTATATATCTCTCAGTGTCCAATAACGTCAATCTTCCCTTTTCTAAAAAGTTGTCCACATCATCCACTCATCAAAACACATGTAAAAGAAGTATTTAACCTTTGACAAGATCAATCTTCCCTTACCTGAATAAATCAGAACAGTCATCTTAACCCACCCACCCACGAAATAAACATATAAAAAAAAATAACCCGAAAACAAGAAAGATGCTAGCACCAGAGACCAATTCCGAGAATTTGGATCCAGTGCTCATATTAACAAACCAGATAATTGACTCTAGAATGCAAAAGAGCAATCACGAAAGAAATTCCATACATTTTCCTTTATTGTATGCTTCAGCAACCAAAACCAAAAATCTGAATCAAGTTGCAAATAAAAATCAGTGAGCACCAGGCCGGAGTACAGTAAGGGCAGAGGGAGTTTCCAGTGCAGCGGTGACATGCATAAAGATCGGAAAGCACTCTGCTGGAGAGCGAATCCAAACGCTCCGTCATCCAACATAATCTTTCAGCTATACCACAGCCTCCTAGGTTGAAGCCTTGGATGCATAGCACATTGTCATTTTATCAAACAGAAAGAGAACACTTCAAACTATAACCACAAAACGCATTCCGACTGATTAATTAAATCCACTTGACGCTAATCAAGATTCCTCATTCCAGTCGATAGACATGTCCACTCCATCACCAAAGCAACAACATTGAAGTGAAAAAAAAAATTACAGCTAAAATAACAGAGAAATTACAAATTTTTAACCTACCAAAAACGAGAAATGCTTAAGAAACAAGAGACTACTTCTCATCTCCAGCAGCAACTAAAACGAAATGTAACCCCAGAAAAATTAAAAATTACTCAAAGCATGCAATCGGAGCCAATGTCTGGAGTTAAATTCTAGAAAAATCCTTTACCTTGAATTGAAATTTGAGCCACTTGAAATGGTGCTGTGATGTCAGTAGGGTTTGCTGCTATCCCTTGTTGGTTTCATCGTTTCCTATCTTATCCTCGGTGAAGCAGCTGAAGCATTATTTATTTGCTGATGATTGTAATTCAACGATGGTAAATATGTATTTAACCTTTTTACCGGATCTGTAATTTTTATGGGCCAGGGCCTTAATCTCGTATCGGGCCACTAAGCTGAGTTTAGCAATTTAAGACAGGGAAAAGGCCCGTTGAATTGTAACTAGCAATTCCGCAGTTTTGGGTATCTTTCTAGCTCCGTTATTTTTGTGGGCTTTCCTTGTATGGAGACCAAGCCCAGCTCAGTGTAACAAACTAGATTGTTAACAGAACATCTAAATTTTTAATTTGATTCTTATGTAACAAATTGGAGTGGAAAGATTAAATTAAAAGCGCCAGTATCGTAATGCAAAACACTAAGAAAATGTGTTGACCGCTCTAACAATTTTTACCTTTTCATTTGAGTCCAAAAGTTCTTTCTTTTTTTTCTTGTTTCTGAATTTAAAAAAGGAGAGAGAAGCATAAAGAAAAAAGACAAGGAGAAAGAAAGTTATTGATTTGGCTACTTTTTAATGATAAAATTTGTGTCAACAAGAACAAGTTCCATTTGAAAAGGGGAGTTCAATGGTGATGCTTTGAATATTTATTTTGCTTGAAAAAAAGTTAGATGTTTAGTTTAGATTTTTTACATTCGGTTGATTTTTATGTTTTTAGGTGATTTGAGGGTATTTTAGTGTTTATGAGTGATTTATTAAGATTTTTATTTTGTTTTTTAAGTTTTTGAGTTGTTTTTAGATTAAAATGACTTGTGAAATGGAACTTCTTTAATTTTCTGATCAACATAATGGTGGTCAATTTTGAGCTAGCACCCAATAGGTGACAAGACACCTAACACTATAGACAACCTATCATTTGTTTTTTTTTAAAAAAAAAAACAAAGGAGTGGATGATACATCGCTCGTTCATGAGACA